>Ga0134122_10000025_pt1 | contig 67492 bp, 103 predicted proteins | sample KB302_FD_96461 | JGI IMG/M metagenome (GOLD analysis project Ga0134122, IMG submission 96461) | Terrestrial soil microbial communities without Nitrogen fertilizer from Kellogg Biological Station, Michigan, USA - KB3-0-2 | ecosystem: Environmental > Terrestrial > Soil > Unclassified ... | reverse complement strand
GGATGAAGGATCCGCATCTGGTGACGTCCTGTGTGCTGCATGGATACGACGACGGCGACGAGGACGTGTACCTGCGGTTCAACCGCTGGACCTTCCCCAAGTTCAAGGACGCACTGGAATCTCTGGAGCCCGATAAGCACGTGGTGATCATCGTCGGCCAGAAGCGCGACGACTTCGGAATTTCCATCCACGCGTCTGATATCATCATCATCGACCCAGATGATGAGTACGATGACGACGAGGAGCTGTTGGTTGACTGAGCTGATGTACATCGGACTGGTACTGGCTGCGTACCTGTATGGCAGGTATCAGCAGTATAAGTCAGACCAGAAGAAGGTACAGGGCAATCTCAAGAATCTGCTGTAGGAGACGAAATGCAGAAGTGGCTCGCGGTCCTCCTGGCGATCTGGATCGCGCACAGGATCAACAAGATCCAGGAACGGCTCTGGGCGGAGAACATCAAGATCGGACAGGCCGATCGGTGGCAGCAAACGGTTATGGGCATGCCGTTGGCTCCGGAACTACCGACGAAGAACAGACACGTACTGACCAGGGCGAGCAACTGATGGGATACAGCGAGATGGAACAGGACGCAGCGGGCGAGTACGGCACGGCCGCGGAGCGAAAGACTGCTGAACAGGTGAAGCTGGCGCGGCTGGCCGAGACCGAGAGGATACGTGCGGAGCAGGCCGCTGAGCGTCTGGAGCTCGCCCGGAAGGCCAAGTACGGCGATGTGCACTACGTCGCGAAGCTGACCATCGAGCGGGTGAACGCGTTTCCCGAGAAGCCCGGCAACTACGGCAACGACGGCACCAAGGCCACCCGCAAGGTCACGATGGTCGAGGCCTTCAACCTGCGTGCCGAGGAGCTGGACACTCTGAAGCACCGGGTCACCCAGCGCCTCGACCTGGTCGAGGACGACGAGATCATCGACCCCATCACGAAGGGAAATCTGCGCGATGCCTGACTACCCGGTGCCGTGGTGGCTCTGGGCGATCGTGATCGTGGCCGTTGTCGCTTTGGCGGGCCTGGTGTGGCTGGTAGCCCATGTCACCGGACGGTCACCGGAATGACAGTTGATTTCCCCAGTGACTTCCCGACACACGACGAGGACGACGAAGTGATCACGCCGTGTGGCGTGTGCGGAGATGCGGACGGAGATGATTGCAGCTGTGGACACACCGACCTACACGATCTACCACAACAACGGTGAATGGACCGAGGTCCAGCTTCAGCACGGTGAGCACATCAGCCTGCGGGCGGGCGGACTGTACGTCCACCGTGTCGACGAGAACGGCAAGAGCACCGGGCGTACGGTGTTCCCGTGGCTCTCGATGAAGAGCTACCACGTCGACTACCCGAACACCTGCCCGGAGCACGGCTCGCGGACGGCCTGCGAGGCGCAGGGCAAGCACCAGGGCGACATGAGTCTGCTGGGCGCTCCGGAGGTCGAGTTGGTCGAGCAGATCAACGAAGAACTGCGTTTGGCCACCGAGAAGATCAAGAAGGAGAATGATGGACCAGGAATCAGCGCACAGCCGCCCGTCGGATTCCATCACACCGGAGACATCGCCACCCCGCGCGACCCCGACGACGCCTGGCCCAACTACGGCGGTACAGAAGTGGGCCGACCAAGCGATGTTCGCTTCGGAGACGCTCACGACGCAGTCCGGCCCGACCGCGACCCTCCTCTCGGCCCCGAGTGATCCGTTGGGGAGCATCGCAGCCTGCGCCAAGATGTACCTCGGCGAGGTGGTTCGAGACCTCGCGGACATCACCGACGCGGAGCGGCACCACTACCTGGAGCAGATGCAGAACACCAAGCTGAAGATGCCGCTGGAGGCTGTCCAGATGCACTTCATGCTGGAGGGTGTGACGCGCGGCTTCACGCACCAGATGGTTCGGCAGCGCACAGCGGCGTACGCCCAGGAGTCGATGCGGTTCGCCGTCGTCGAGGACTCGTTCGCGGACCGGGTGGTACTTCCACCGTCCCTGGCGGGGAGCGACCCGCACGCTGTCGAAGAGGCCCAGGAAGCCTGGAGGGTGGCGTACCGGGACTCCACCGGACTGATCGAATGGACCACGGATGACAACGACCCGAAGTACCGGGCGCTGCAGGACGCCATGGGTCGGATCGACAAGAAGGACAAGTGGCGCCAGAAGTGGGACGCAGCTCTGAATGTTCTCGAGCGGACCTACAAGCACCTGGTTGACGACGGCATGCCGGCCGAGGACGCGCGGGGTTTGCTCCCCACGAACATCGCAACGCGGCTGAACTACGTCACGAACTTCCGCGGTCTGCTCGACCATGCTGGCAACCGGCTCTGCACGCAGGCGCAGTTCGAATGGCGGTTGGTGCTGGCCAAGATGGCCGAGGCGATTCGGGCCTACGGCCAGAAGAAGACCTACGAGGTTCGGACGAAGGACGGAACCGGCGGCAGTTGGACCGAGGACAGGTCTTCGGCCTGGCAGTTCGATGCGCTGGCGGACCTGCTGCGGCCGGTGTGCTACCAGGTCGGTTCCTGCGTGATGAAGGCGGACTTCGACCGGGCCTGCAGCATTCGGAACCGAGTCGATGCCAACGCCAAGATCGGCCGGTCTTCCGCCGAGTGGATCGAGGAGTATGACGTGGTCGAGGGCAACCCGATCGTGGCCGGTGTTGGTGCACAGTCGGTGGTCACAACTCCGAACGGAAAGCCGGTCTTCATCGGCGCCATCCAGGCCCGTGAATGGCTGGCCGATCCGGGGGCAGCGCGGTGAGCGGCGTGCGGACCAACTTCTCGGCTGCAACCCGGCAGGCTGGTCCGGAGCGCGCGAAGCCGACCAACAACTACCACAAGATCAACCGACCGGTCAAGCCCAAGTTCCCGCACTGCCCGAGCCGAGACGACGTCGACAAGCCGTCGCTGAAGCGGTCCTGCCACCTCAACATGGGTCGAGATGATCTCGTAGAGATCATCGAGCCCGACATGGATCTGGTCAACAGGTTCCTGGCGGAGGGCGAGAAGTTCCACGGGCTCTGGGATTGCAAGCCCTGTGGGCGCTGGTGGATGCGGTACACCCGCCTCACCACCTGGGGCAAGCGTGAGCACCGCTGGACGCACGTCTACTATGCAGCAGAGGAGAACGATGACCGAACACAACGCTAGGCCCGCGTTCAATCAGCTCAACTGGCGGGTCGAGGGCGAGCACGTGTGCTTCCTGGAGCCGTCCGGAGGCGTGCGGGCCAAGCGTCCAGCCACTGCGCAGGAGATCGAGATCTGGCGGCTCTACAAGGAGCAGCTCGACGTCGGCCAGGACGAGATCCAGCGCATCATCAAGCACGAGCAGAACGAGGTCGAGCTGCATGCCGATATCAAGTCGCTGACTGCCTCCTGCGAGGCATACCGGACCGAGCTCGGCAAGCTGGCGGACCACCTGGCGGAGAATTGGCCGGACATGTGGCCCACCGATCACGCCAGCAGCATCGGTATGGCGATCGAGTTGCTCGGCAACTACAAGATCTTCAAGGACGCCGGGGCCGTCGGCTACCTCAAGCCCGCCGACGTTGACGGCCTTTTGCAAGCCCCTGGCACCGACGCCTACGCGTTGCCGGGGTCCGTGGGCGTAAACCCGACGGCTATGTCCGGCAAGCCCGGCAAGACCAAGAGGGAGAATAAGTGATGGGCAAATTCGGAAGACGCCAGACCCAGGCGGCCTGGGTCGGCGGTGCGCTCGCCGAGCGCGAAGAACAGGCGGTCGAGTTCAAGAAGACCGTCTCGAACGTCGGCGGCTGGGTCAGCATCGTGCCGCTGTCGCACATGTGTTTTCCGCCGGAGGTCTACCCGCGTGACGCTGGGCCTGGTTCCGGTTGGGGCTGCAAGCACTGCGGCTCCTTCTGGATGTCGAACGGATGCCAGGTCGTCGGCGACTACCCGGACAACTCGCAGACGGCACAGGCCGTCGGTCCGGTGCGTTGGATCTACGTCACCGGTCCCAAGTCCGACCGACAGATCGAGATCGAGAACGACCTGTACGACTGGAGGTCGGTGCCGTTCTACAACGCGCGGTTGCTCCGTCGGCTGATCGAACTGAACGGAGGGGCATGGGAGGACGCGTAGAGCCACCGCGCCTGTTCGGCCAGGCTTGTGTTCCAGAGCAGATCGGAGCTACAGCTGCGGCTCTGCAGGAACGCCTGCTGGCCGAGCAGGGTGCGCAGCTCGCCGAGTACGAGCAGCGCCTGACTCGGCTCCACGATGGCCTCGAGCGCGTCCTGCTGCTGGCGGAGAGCTCCCGATTCCTGGATGGCGTCGGGTACGGTGGCCGAGATGGCCGCGATGCACATGACCAGATCAATCTGATTGTGGCCGAACTGAACAGGGTGGTGTAATGCCGAATAAGGAATTGCCGGATCTTCCGCATTTCGCAGACAATCTGGTTCCGATGAAGGTGGATCGCCGAGCGATCCCGATGATCCAGGACATGGGATCGGCCAAGTTCGATCACCGAGAGTTGATCGAGTCCGAGACCACGACGCCCGCCGGGCTGATCGTGCCGGCACCCGAGGTCGTGCAGGCCGAGGTCGTCGAGGAGTCGAACACACAGCGGCTGCGACGGCTGCTGGCAGAGCTCGACACCGGCGACGCGGGCCAGGAGCACGAGGACCGGCTGCAGGTGGCCCGAGAGCTCGCGGCTCGCGTCGAGCGGGATGCGTACGTTTACGCCATGCGGTACGTGCTCCGAACTGTCTTCAAGAGGCAGGCTCGCGAAACCCCGAAGTTCGTCGGGCAGGTCGGCAACAAGCAGATGACCCGTGACCTGCTGCTTTCACACATGTCCACGGACATCGAACGGATCATTGCTGATCTGGAGCACGACATCAATCTCGGCTGATCGGAGCGTCATGTGTAACAGGTACGACTCCGAGCGAGCAGCCGAGATCGAGACGTTGGAGGGGCACGTGAGCGAGATCGAGGAGCGTCGAATCGGGTCGGCTCTCCGCCAGGCAGCAGTGGAGAAGGTCGAGATCGACGTCGACACGGATGTCTGGGAAGACGAAGGAGGAACAGCACTATGAAGTTCAACATGACCGACATCGTGTCCAAGGAGCATCTGGTCGATGTCGAGGTGCCGGCGTACCTCACCAACCCTGGTGAATGGTCGGTGATCTACAACGCCATCACGATGGCACAGAATGGTCGCCGGGGTACGGCGGCCAAGCAGATCCTCGCGGCCATCGAGCGCATCCGGAAGGAGGCCATGGAGGACTCGGTGCAGGGTCGGGTCGAGGCCTACCTCATCGGCCACAAGGAAGGCTGGGGCGAGGCCTGCGAGGTCGAGGAGGGCAACAACCAGCTCAAGCCGCGCTCCCGGGCTGGAGACGAGGACAAGCCGCCATACCGGTCTGATACTCCGATCGCCGACGCCAACAAGGCCTGGGAGGATCGGAGCTCCGAGGAGAAGGCGGCTCTCCGCCAGAGTGTGGCGGAGCACATCGATCTCACGGTCAAGATCGACAACGAGTACCGCATGCCGGGCGTCACGGCGATTGCCAAGGAGGTGATCGATGGGCCACAGAGTTAACCGGCTCCAACCGCTCAAGTTGCGGGAGATGTCAGACTCGGCGGTCTCGATGTGGTTCGACCCAGGCGAAACGACCGGATGGAGCATCATGCAGGTGCATCCGGAAGCCTTGGCGGACCCGACCATCAAGATCCTTGAGAACATCGAGAGTTGGTCGCACGGACAGATTGACTGTGGGGCGACGCGCGGTAATGCCGGGGTTTCGGCCGCGGAAGCTTCCGAGGACGAATTCGGCAACGGCGTCTCGATCTCTGGCGAGGCAGCTGGTGTGCACGAATGCTTGGAACTGGTCGATGTCTGGCCGGGCACGATGGTCGGGATTGAGGACTTCGTGGTCCGGCGGTACGACCAGTCCCGAGCATTCCTGTCACCGGTCCGCGTCACGGCGGGCATTGACTACGGGCTGTATCTGAGATTCATGTCTTCGTTCAGGCAACAGCCATCGGAGGCCAAGACCACCGTCACCGACGCGCGGTTGAAGGCCTGGAACTTCTACAGGTCCGAGGGCAGCCAAGTGCACGCCCGTGATGCGGACCGACACAACCTCACGTTCCTACGGAAGTGCAAGTCCGGCGAGAAGGGCCGCGCGCTTCGTGCACAGGCCTGGCCGCATCTTTTCGGCGAGATCGTCGTCGGTGGCCAGGTCGTGCAGGGCCCGTATTACCAGCCGCCTCGAAGGCCTTCTAGGGCCAGTTAGCTGGAGGCTAGACTAGGGGTGCCCCGGCTCCCAAGTTTTCCGCCGTGAGCGCTACGCGGATACGAGGGAGTCGGGGCACCGCTATCTATCTGACGACTTTCCTGGCCGGGCCGTCGTCGATCACGAGAGGTGGCTGATCGGTGCCTAGTATACCGGTACGTAGCCGGTCGCGCGCGGTACGCAAGACGATTGTTTCAGGGCTCAAGCACATTGGAGCCCCTTGCGGGTTTCCAGTTGGAACGGAGATCTGCAAGTGACAGTCATTGACCTGCCGTACCCGTTCGATGGTGAACGGGACTTGCCACCGTTTTCGGTGCCGCGAGTGAACAATTACAAGCGGGCGGGTTGGAAGTCTGTTATCCCGCTACCATACGGCAAGCAGGACCCGCCACCGACCGGCTTCTCCGGCCGGAATCCAACCGTGCCCAAGAAGGACCAGTACATTGCATGGTTGGACCGGGTTGCGCGCCAGAAGCAGGGCACCGGCAATATCGCCATCGTGCACAACGAACTGACGCTCGCTGTTGACGTCGATGACTACGACTACGTCGACAAGAAGACTGGTGAGACCAAGCGCAAGCGGGGTGGCGAATCCCTCGCAGCGCTTGAAGAGGTGCTCGGTCCGCTGCCGGACACCTGGCGGTCAACCGCGCGCGGCTGGGACAACCCGAGCGGTCAGCGGTTCTTCCGCATCAAGCCTGAGCAGTCACCGAAGCTCCTGGACTGGGACGACAAGCCCGGTCCGCACATCGAAATCGTGCGCTGGGGGCACCGGTACTCGGTGGTCTGGCCCAGCATGAATGGTCGGCTCGGAGAGGTTTACCGCTGGTTGACGCCGCGCGGACTCAGCGGACATGGTGGTGTTGATGGCGAGGGTCGAGTCTGGGCTGATAAGCAGGAATGGATCGACCTCGGCGGGATACGTCACGACGCACCATTCGTGCCCAGCGTCGAGGACCTGCCGTACCTGCCGGACGCATGGGTGGACTATCTGACGCGCGGGTTCTCCGCCTACAAGGACACACCGCGCGTTGACCTGGACGATGATGCGGCCGGGTCCTGGATTGATGGCCGGCCGGACGTCAACGGCGAGCCCTGCCAGATAATGCGCAAGGTCATCGACCGCGCCCTGGAGGACCTGCCGAACGGCGCGCACGACGCCTCGCGTGACCGGCTCATGGAGATGTTCCACCTTGCGGCCGAGGGCCACATCGGGCTGCGCACAGCCGTCCATGAGCTACAGGTCGCGTTCTTCGATGAGGTGCAAGGTCGGCGCTCGCACTCTGCTGCACAGAATGAATGGTTCCGTGAATACCGGGGCGCGGTTGAGCGCGCGGCGGCCCGTCCGGACCCCGCTACGGCCCCCTGTGCGTGTTGGGACGCCGCTGCCGACGGTGACGGGGCGGAAGGGTCCGAACGTGATCCGGCAACGTACGCGCTCAATGACACGGGCAATGCTGAGCACCTGATCGAAATGGTCAACGGCCAGATGATCTGGGGCAGCGGCTACGAAAAGTGGCTGGTCTGGGACATGGAGGACGGCGCCAACGTCTGGCGGCTGGACGACACCAGCATGGCTGTCGGCAAGGCGCGGCTGATCGGACCGCGCTTGGATCGTGCGGCCGGCAAGCTGTTCGCGAGTGCAAAGGGCATGGAGGACGGCGACGAGAAGGACAAGGCCACACGCAAGGCTGACCGCATGCGGGACTTCGCGGTGCAGACCGGGAACATCGCTCGCATCAACGGCATGCTCTCGGTGGCCCGTTCTTTCGCTAAGGTCAGCGTTCCGATGGACAAGTTCGATGCCAATCCGTACCTGTTGACCTGTCTCGGCAGCACCCTGGAGCTCCTGCCACGTGGCACTAAACTGGCCGAGCACTTCGGACCTGATGGCTTGCATCTGGGAGTTCGTGAGCGCGGCAGTGAACTAGAGGACTACTCGCTGAACTACACCGGCCTGGAGTACTTCCCCTGGGACACACTCGTTCCCGGCGGTCTCGGCGCAGCCTATGTGCATGGTCGGGCTGTCTGGGAAGACTATCTCGACACCTTCATTCCGAACCTCGAGTTGCGCTGGTTCATCCAACGCTTGTTCGGCTACTCGTTGATGGGTGCGAACCCCGAGCGAAAAATCGTGTTCCTGCAGGGCCTGACCAGTACCGGCAAGTCCACAATCCTCGAGGCTGTCTCGGCGGCGCTCGGCCGATACGCCAAGAGCTTCAACTTGAGCATGTTCCGGGAGTCCATGACCGAGGCTCCCCGCCCGGACATCGTGGAGGCGCTCACCCGGCGCATCATCACTGCAACTGAGGGTGACGCCGAATGGCACCTGCATGCGGACACCATCAAGCGGATGGTCGGCGGCGTCGACCAGATCAAGGCCCGCAACCTGCACAGCAACGTGTTCCTGGAGCGGGCACCTGCCTTCGTGCCATTCGTGGCAACCAACTCCTCGCCCACGATCGCCGGAGCGGACAGCGCGCTCTGGCAGCGCGTTATTGTGGTGCCATTCAATGTCCAGATGCTCGATGGCAACCAGAAAAAGAACGCCTCGGTGGTGCTGCAGACGGACGTCGGAGCTCGTACGGCGGTACTCAGCTGGTTGGTCGAGGGGTACATCGGATATGTCCGTGAGGGCATTGATGACCTGCCTGCTGTCGTGGTCGATGCTATCCAGGAGTTCCGAGGCGGGGTTTCGGAGTGGCACACGTTCATGAATCAGCAGCTTCTGCCAATCGAAGGCGCTCGGGTCGAAACTTCTGATGTGTACAGGCAGTACGAGTCCTGGTGCGAAATGAACGGTATCGAACGGAGGAGTCGGGTCAAGGGGCATTCGATGCCAGAGAAGTGCAGGGCCAATGGATACGACATCCAAAAGTTCAAGCGACCTGGAACGCAAAACAAGGTCTATTACATCATGGGCTTCGTTCTCCGCCAGATGGACACGGGTGAGTATGGCGGCCTGATCGCCGGTTCTGGTCTGGTTCAGGTTCCTCGTGAGGGTGGAAAGGGCGGCATGACCCTCAAGGAATACCATGCCGGGGGCCATGGTTATGGGGTTGGAGATGGGGCTGATGACCGTCTGGACGACAGGATCGATGGTGATGGGGACGGAGATGTGGACGGGGATGGAACACGTATTATTCGGCTAAGGTAACTCAGGGTAGCCGAAAACGGGGGCCTCATTGACGGTAAGTAAAGACCCCCGGAAGGGCTAGAAACGACCCCTGGAGTTACCGCAAGGGGTCGCTAGGGTCGCTTCTATTTAGGAATAGTTTCACCAGGGGTCGTTAGGGTCGCTTCGCACGGGGAATAGAAACAGCAACTTTCCGGAAAGTTTTGGGGGTCGGAAGGGTCGCTTCTTTTTAAGAATAGGTCGAGCAGTACCCTAGGGGTCTTAGAAGTAACCCCTTGAGGTCGTTTTGTTTTTGGGTGAGGACCCCTACTTGACCAGGGGAAACGGACCTCAAGGGGTCGGAAGGGTCTCTTCTTTGGAAGATATTCCGCTATAGGCGAGCGATCTAGTTGTTTTAGGAAGGGTCATTATGCATATGCATACGCTATTCGCCCCTCGTACGAGCGCGCGCCGCCGCGCCAGCGAAATCTGCGACAAAGCGACCCCTTGAGCCCCGTTAGCCAAGCTAACTATTTCGTGGCGTATAATGGAACTCGTTGGCATTCTGGAAAGGGCGATCATGGCGAACGAAACCACCTTCATTGCAGACGGCGGCAACAGGTGGCACGTGGTGTTCGAGGGGAACACATTCCAGCACCCACTGGTCGGCTGGTTCCTGATTCGTACAAACTTGAGTCCGGTCTACCTGGACAAGCAAGGCAAGCTGTGCGACCTGATTTCCGGACCGTCCACTTCCAAGTGGAAGCTCATCCGGTAATGGCCCACGACCCTAGCTGTCCTATGCTGCTTCCACTCAGAGTGACGATCACTGTGGACTTCGAGGACTACGTGCAACGCAGCCACACGCAGCGTACAATGGAAGTGATCGAGCGCGTGTTTGAGTTCGCTGAGGCCCAGAGTGAACCATTCACAGTGACTGAGTGCTTTCGGGCTGTGTGGGGCCACTACGCTTGTGTGTCACAGACGTTGCTGAGCATGCAGCGTAATGGACTATTGGTCGATGTCGCAGTGCCCGGCGGGAAACCCAAGAGACTGCTGAGCATCGACGTCGCACGTGCAGACAGCCACTACTACATCGAGGAGTGAGTGGAATGGCAACAGGTGTGATGAGCCCCTTCCAGGAGCCGGGCGAGTCGGAGTTCTCGCATGGCAAGGGGCTGATGGCGAGTGGGCCACAGCGAGGCCAGTACGTGGATCCCATCGATGCTGATGGGCCATGGCAGCCCAGTGTGTACGAGCAGGCCAAGGCGATCCAGCGCACGGACTCGGCGTACGCGGGTTCCACTGCGAAGTACGACGCTGCACCAGGAACCATCGACAACACCACTGAGACCAACTGGGTGCGTGAGTAGCAGTGCCACTCTCTGAAGAGTCGAGGGAGGCATATGCTCGTGGTGAGATAGCAGGCAAGGTGGACGCGCGACTCGAGGGGCACGATGACCACTTCGCCAGGATCAATGTATCCATTGACGCACTGGTGCTCGAGGTTCGACAGGTCATGCGGGGCATCCAGCGACTGGAAGACAAGTTCGAGGCCAGTGAGAAGACAGTGGTGACCACTGCGGCAGCACTGAAGGACGCCAAGTCTGTTGCAGATGATGCAAACAACAAGGGTTGGTCTCCACTCACACGATGGTCAGCAGGAATTGGCATCCTGGTGGCGCTCGTGGGAGTGGCATTGGCGATTTGGAGGTAACGTGATCTGGTGGTACTTCCAGTTGCGCAAGTGGATAGACGACAGAAGGAGGTAACTGTGAGCATTCCGGCCAAGAGGTACATCGCATATCGCTGGCCCACTGGAGATGTGCTGATATGTGATGTGAACGAGCAGGGTGAGTGGATCGGAGGCACTCACGCGGAATTCGACAGCTGGGATGTGGCCAGCTGCCACTGGAACATCCAGCCCAGGAGCAAGGAGCGACCACTGCCCCAGGAGTTTGCGCACAGGGCCCTGGCAGGAAGCAAACTCATCTCGCACCTGTGCAGCCCACGATGAGGGGCCTCGTGCAGTGGTGGATCAAGTGGTCCAAGGAGATCTTCACATTCATCGCAGTGGTGTGGGTGTTCGTGATCTCCCAGATGCTCGCAGGGTGGCCAATGTGAAGCACGAACACAGCGAGCAGTGGAAGCAGGAGAACAGAGGTTGGTGCGAGCGCAAGGACGTGCATCCAGAGCACTGCTGGACGGGTCTGTACATCTGGTGGTGTCCGGGGGTGGACTGTGAAACACAAGATGAGGTGGCTCAAGGCTCAGCTGTCTGAGTGGAAGTTCCGAATCGCCAAGGGCTACTGGTGCGACCACAAGGAGTACCGACCCAGGTTCGTCGAGAACATGACTGCCGAGCAGGCCATGGCTGGCATCCAAAAGGTCGACACATGGGTTCTTGGCGATCTGGGTCGTCCTGATGGCTGGACAATGCAGGACCTCGGGCGCTTCCAGGATCGTGTGTGTCGGCAGTGTGGGTTCTACCAGAAGAGGTGATGTGAGTGGAAGGCGATTATCCCAAGTTCGCTCGTGAGGTCGGCACAGGGCGGCCCCGGCGCAAGAGCGACGCACAGATCTGGGAGGATCTGAAGAGGCATGTGAACTCCATCAACGACGAGTTCCATCGCAACCCATATGGGCTGATCCCAGGGTTGATAGAGGACGAGCGCGTGGCGCCGGGTAGCGCGTATGCAGTTGCCCGCGGAATGTGGAGCAACCCACTGCTCGAGGAGCTGAAGGAACGCCGATCCGCGGAGGTCGCGGGTGCTCTACTCAAATGGCCATCTCTTCGCGAAGGAACGCGCGAGACCGATCGCCAGTTCCACGAGCACATGATGGAGTGGGCGCAGGATTACATCGTGGTCCAGTTTGATGGCGTGGGAAATGAGCTGTACGTCCACTCACGCTGGGGTGTGCTTCGAGATGACATCGGCAAGCCCAGGCAAGCAGTGGAACAAGACAGACGCTCGGGAGCGCGCTACTGGCCCATCGGCAAGGTATGATGTCTCCGGCGGGAAACTCGTGAGTGGAGGCGAAATGACACTGGTGGACCAGAACCCCGCCAAGAGGGAAGCGATCCTGGACCCTAGTGGGGCCATCAGTGTGTATGGTGGGTACCGGGTTCCCACTGGTCGCAAGCGCTACAGGTCCAAGCACTACGCGGGATTCGGCGATCTCGATCCCATCAACACGCGCTACATGTACCTCACCACATATCGGGGCGAGCAGCTCAAGAACTTCGTGCAGACCATGGACAACGAGGAGCTGCAGTACGGCGTCACGAAGTGTGACGACGGGAAGTTCAGCATCACTGCAGCGTACGACCGGACTCGCATCAACATATCCACTCAGAACCTGATGAAGAAGGTGCTGCTCTCGCGAGCGAGCGATCTGCTCCAGGGTAGCGTGATCGATGCGATCAACAAGATAGTGGAGATCGCGACCAGTCCTGCGTCTGAGGACAAGGACGCGATGAAGGCCGCAACCTGGATCGTGGAACGCACGATGGGGAAGACCCCCGAGATCGTGGTCCACACACAGGACAAGCCCTTCGAGACAGTGCTCACTAACATTTCCAGGGGCAAGCGAGCGGAATCGCGCCGGATGCGGGAGCTGCCGCCTACAGGAAAGATGCGTCCGGACGGCACCGTAGATAGCAATGAGCCACTGGACGCAGAGATTGTGGAAACTGCAAACGTTGAGTAGGGTAAGCTAGCGCTAGCGAGCCGGACGTCGGCCCGGCCAGTGGAGGAGGAATCATGGGAGTCGCAACCCCCATCAACACGCCACACGGTAAGGCGCTGCGTCCGATCCAGTTCGAGCCGGCCAGCACGTCGAGCTTCGAGGCGGCCCGGATCCTGGCGCTCCACAACGACTCGACGCTCGGGAGAATCCCCCTGCCGGCGGCAGGTGCTGCTGGTGGAGGCGGCATCGCTCCGGCCCTGGCGGGAAACCAGGTGTCCGGCGGGATGACGATCCGCGGAGGCTCGTTCGAGCCCAAGGGGAACTTCAAGTTCCTGTAACCGACTTCCGCCAGGTGTGACCCGAATCGCAGAGCCCAGCAGACGGGAATTGTTCCCTGCTCTCCTAGGCCGATGGCGTTCTAGGGCTGATCCTGGCGGGACCACTTCCTCCCTTGCTCGTCTTTCTTGTTCACGGGCAGGGGAGGATACCAACTCCTGGCAGCGGAAGTGGGGCTTAGCGACCCCTCGACAGCCATTTGACCGTGGCATGCAGAGTCGTAGTTCAAAGCAAGACGCCGCTGCAGGACCAACACGACGTAGCTCAAACACCCGAGTGCGGAAGCTCGCTCCCACTTAAAAGAGCGCCGGCCACCACCGGAGATGCGAGTGATGGTCACCTCGTCGTCGTCCAGCCTGAGTGCTCGCCCCACTCAGATCGGCCCTGGGAGCTAGCCGACCCACTCGCCTCCCCGAAGATGCGAGTGGTGGCTCCCAGGGCCACATAGCCCCAGTGGCCCGAGCCCCTACCCCCGACGGTGCGGGCCACTGGATCAACATCCTCGACACCTCGTGCAGACCTCGTTTCCCAGAGGCCAGCAGGTCGACCAGGTCCACACGGACACAGACGCCTGCAACTCTGGACTCGACGAGCCCATGGTCACTCAGGATGAGCAACCACTGCCCCGCCGGCACGGACTTCGGTCAGCTAGGCGGGGCAGTGGCGCATCCAAGGTAGGATACGAACATGACGGTGACCGACGACAGGCCCCAGGACACATGGGAAGACCTCGAGGGCAGCCTGGACTACTGGGAGATCCAGGACAGCGTCGGATGGGACCCACACCCTGGCCAAGAGATCATCGCAGAAACTGATGTTCGCAACAAGGTGGTTGCTGCTGGACGTCGTTTCGGAAAGTCGGATCTCGGCGGGCACGATCTGCTCCCGGAAGCATTCATCGCCCACTCACAGCGCGCGCAGCTCAAGGAAGAGGGCAAGCGCCGTGAGTTCTGGATCGTGGGGCCAGAGTACTCGGACGCCGAGAAGGAGTTCCGGGTCCTATACAACAACCTGTCGAAGCTCGAGGTGCCATTCGATCGACCGGGCACCTACAACGACCCCATCAATGGCAACTTGCACATCTCGCTGTGGGGCGGGGCGTACCAGGTCCACGGCAAGTCCGCGAAGTACCCCGACACGCTGGTGGGCGAGGGGCTCCGCGGAGTGGTGCTGTCGGAGGCGGCCAAGCTCAAGGAACGAGTGTGGCTGAAATACATTCGTCCCACCTTGGCGGACTTCGACGGTTGGTCGCTGCATACGAGCACGCCCGAGGGCAGGAACTGGTTCTACGAGAACTGGGCGCGTGGCCAAGATCCGAAACACCCCGACTGGCGATCCTGGCGGATGCCGGCCTGGCGTAACCCGTACGTCTACAAGACGCCCACTGTAGACGAGCACGTCACACAGCTGCAACGCCTGTTTCGGCTCCAGCGCGGGAAGCGTAGTCATGCTGACATCGCTAAGCGCTATGGGCTGACCATCGACAGGGAGATCCTGTCGCTGATGTCCGATATGAGCGAGGAATCGTTCAATCAGGAGATCGGTGCGGACTTCACGGAGTTCGTGGGTCGGGTGTTCAAGGACTTCGACGAGGAAGTGCACGTCGCAGACCTGCAATTCAACCCGGCCTGGCAGACTTTCGGAGCAGTGGACTATGGATACACCAACCCGAACGTGTGGTTGCTGATCCAGGTGGGCCCCTGGGGTGACGTGCATGTGCTCGACGAGGTATATGAGCCCGGACTGACCGCCAGCGAGTTCGCCGAAGAGATCAAAGCGCGCGGTCTGTGCCCCGCCAACCTCAAGAACTTCTATCCAGACCCAGCTGACCCCGGTTCCACGCGACAGCTTGAGCAGATCCTGAAGAAGACTGCGATCTCGTCCACTGGTGGAGAAGTCAAGCATCGCGTGGACGCCATTCGCAAGGACCTGAAGTACAAGAACCCGCATCTGGAGTTCGGACATCCGGAGCGAGTCCCGAATCTGCTGATCAATCGCTGTTGCAAGAACGGAATTCGGGACATGCAGAACTACCGGTACCCGGATGCAGGTGACAAACCGGCTACACTAGCTCACGAGCTGCCACTCAAGAAGGACGACCACTTCCCCGAGGCACTGGGGCGGTTCTACAAGGGCTTCTTCTTGACCCCGGCACAGCAAGCCCAACGACTTCGCAAGCGACCGGTCAGGTACGGGCGCTAAGCCCACTCGACGCCCCGGAGGGGACTAGTGACAAGCCCGGAACCACTCACTCCATGGTCGTCCACCACCAAGTACCTGCAGGGGTCGGTACCTGCGCATGTGGTGCAGAAGGAGGACCAGGCTCGACTGCGCGCGTACGATCTGTACGAGCGGATGTACTGGAACGAGCCAGGCACCTTCACCCTGGTGAAGCGCGGCGAGGACCCCACAGAGATCATGATCCCCTCTGTGCGGAAGATCGTGAACGCCAAGTCCCGATTTCTTGCAGTGGACTTCGACTTCCTGGTAGACCCGAAGCTCGGCTCCGGCGGGGAACAGGCAGAGCTCCAGCGTCGACTGGGTGACCTGTTCAAGCGCGAGCTGGTGTACACCAAGTTCGACAACCAGAAGCGCTTTGGGATGGTGAAGGGTGACCAGGTCTGGCACCTCCTGGCGGATGACGACAAGCCTGCCGAGCACCGGCTGTCGATCATCGAGGTGGACCCGGCGAACTACTTCGCCATCACTGACGAGAATGACCCAGACAAGATCCTGGGTTGTCACATTGCCGAGCTGATCAAGGACCCGGCCGACAAAAAGGGCAAGCAGGTCATCAAGCGCCAGACGTACCGCAAGGGCGACATCGGCGAGGATGGTCTGCAGGAAATCACCACTGAACTGACCTACTGGCAACTGGACGCCTGGGACGACCGAGTGCTGGATGCCAAGGAGCTCAAGCCTTATCGGCACGCGGAACTGGTGGAGATCCCGCAGAAGGTGCTGGAGGGCATCCACGCCCTGCCGGTGTACCCGATTCCGAACCTGCGGATGAGTGGATTCGCGTACGGCGTATCGGAGCTGAAGGGCTTCGAGTCGTTGGTTGCTGCGATGAACCAGAGTCTGTCCGATGAGGACATCACGCTGGTCATGCAGGGGCTCGGGGTGTACTGGACCAACGCAGGTCCGCCCACAGACGCGGCCGGCAACGAGACCGCGCTCGAGATCTCGCCAGGAGTCATCCTGGAGGTCCCGGACGGCAACACCATCGGCCGGCTGAACGGTGTGTCGAGTGTGGCGCCGATGCAGGACCACATCAAGTCCATGATGACCGAGCTGCAGCAAGGCAGTGGAACGCCGGACATCGCGACCGGCATCGTGGATGTGGCGTTGGCCGAGTCGGGCATTTCGCTCGAGCTGAAGATGGCCCCGCTCCTGGCGGAGAACCGCGAGAAAGAGCGGATCCTGCTGGGCGTGCTGAACCAGATGCTATACGACATCGTGGTGTACTGGTTCCCCGCCTTCGAGGAGTACAACACAGCCGCACGCGCCACGGTGAGCGTAGGTGACCCGAAGCCGGTCAACAGGGAAGCCAAGATCAACGAGATCATCCTGCTGGTGACCCCGGCGGGCCCTGGATCAGTTGCACTGATCACGCCCGAGATGGCCTTCGACGCCGTTGCCAACCTAGGCTACGAATATCCGCCCGGCGCCAAGGACAAGCTGCTAGAGGCAGCCTCGAAGGCCCAAGAGGTACTCTTGGATCCGGACGGTACGCGTGCCGCCGCCGAGAACAACGCTGGCTCAGGATCCAATCCCGACAACCAGGCCGAATAAGGTAGGATTCGGCTAGGACCGGGCGAGGAGCGTATATGGCGTTCAACAAGAGCCAGGAGAGAGATTCTCTGGGGCGCTTCCGCTCGCGCGGGCGCGCAAGGGTCAAGGCAAGGCAAGGCACTCGAGGTCTTGGTGCTCGTGGACAGTCTGGCAGGAAGACCTCGGCGATTTCCTCTGGTGGAAACATCGCAGGGGTGGATGCGACCAAGGCAGCCTCCAAGAATTACAAGGAGGGTGCTGCCGAGGTCACCACCGGCCTGAAGATCAAGAAGGGCAAACTCGGCAAGAAGGGCAAGTGAGCCCATGGCGAAGAAGCGCGGCAGCTACCGAGGGTTCAAATCCAAGAAGCAGTGGAGATGGGCCTTCGCAACCAAGCAGCCCTGGGCCCACGAGAAGGCTCACAAGACCGCAGGCGGCAAGGTGACGCGGTTTCGCAGGTTGCCTGAGTCGAAGCACTCGGGAGTGAAGGGAAGGAGGGTTCGCTGATGGCACGTCGCAGGTTCAATCCCAACCAGAAGCGGGACAGCCACGGTCGATGGACCAGCGGCGGTTCCTCGGCAGGGAGCAGGGGCAGTCGTGCCGGAGTTCGCGCCAAGGCGATCGGCAAGGCTCTGTTCGTGCCCAAGAGGCCGGTTAACAGCAGGACCGGCAAGCCGCTGAGCAACAAGCAGGTGGCATTGACCGTCGCTGTTGCACTGGCGCCCCTGGCACTCCCGGCCCTCGGCGGGGCACTCAGCAGCCTGGACAGCAGACTGCAATTCCTGACACAGCAGAAGATCACCTCCAACCAGAAGAACTACGAGCGCGCCAGGCGAGCAGCCACATTCGGAATCAGTGTGGCCAAGAGAGCGCCGGCCAATTTCGCGAAGAAGCGCGGTGGCGTGTACAACATCTCCTCGATGAGCGGCAGGAAGGTCTGATGGGGCGCTTCGGCAGATTCAATCCGCGCCAGAAGCGCGACAAGAACGGAAGGTGGACGAGCGGCAGCGCCTCCTCGGCCCGCAAGAAGCTGAACAAGAAGGGCAGGCTTTCCAACGGCGCCATTCTTCTCACGACCAAGGACCCCAACAAGTACAGCAAGAGGGGCACCAAGGTCGGAGGGGTGCTCGGAGCTGTGCTGGGAGCCCCGATCGGGCAACCCTTCGGCGGTGCTGCAGTCGGAGTTCTTGCCGGCAGCCTCGTTGGAAACAGCATCGACAAGAGGGTTTCCAAGAGGCGTATCGCCGCCGCGGAAGCCGCACTTCGACGTGGACGGAGAGGCTGATGGCCCGGTTCGGCAGGTTCAACAAGAACCAGAAGCGTGACCGCAACGGGAAGTGGACCAAGGGTGGTGGCGCCGCTTCGAAAAGCGGGTCCAGGACCAGCAAGAACAATCGGAAGCGAGTCCGAAGCGCCGCACTCATCGGCGGAGGACTTGGATTCTTCGCCACGCTCGGAAGTCCTGTCGGGGCGATCGCCGGTGCTGCGGCAGGTGCAGGAATCGCGATCCGAAAGAACCCCAAGAAGAAAAAGAGGTGAGCGATGGTCAAGTACAATCCCTCGCTACATCCTCGTGACAGCAAGGGGCGTTGGACCAGCAAGGGCAAGCTGACCGGCCGGGTTTCCCTGCGCAGCGCAACCCTGCAGTACGGGCGCACCTTTCCGCTGATTCCGGGCAAGGTGAACATCTACGTCGGCGCACTGGCTCGCGTGGAGAAGGCGGGGGATCGCCAGAGTTTCCTCGAGAAGAAGGTCTCGGCGGGCATCGACAAGCTCGTCGATAGAATTCCTCAGAACAAGGTGGGCAAGTTCGCCTCCGGACTTCTGCGGGACAAGCAAGCATCGGTCGGTGGGTTGAGCGTCAACCGGCAGGGAGCGCGGCGGCGTGCACCGCAGCTAAGGGTGAGTAGTGCCAGGGCTGCAACGCATGGGCGTAAGGTTCGACAGCCCCGTGCGCCCCGGCAGGCGCGTAGACGACCGGTCGGAGGTTAGGAGGAACATGGCAGGCACCAGCAGAGGCACCGGAAAGGACAAGCGCCTCAAGCGCAACAAGGGCAAGAAGAAGAAGAGATGACTGATCCACTCGACAGGGATGTCGCGGTAAGGTTGGTCACGATAGCCCGCAGGTCTCCAGACAAGGAGATCTGCGGGTTTGTCGTACAGCTACAGCATGGGCCGGACATCTGGCAGGTCCCGAACGTCGCTGCAGGTAGCAGGCAGTTCAAGATGGATCCAGGTGAGCAGCTGGCGGTGTACCGGCACCATTTCGACCAGATCATCGGCGTGTACCACAGCCATCCTGGTGGCCTGGAGCATCCGAGTGACGAAGACGAGACGTTTGCCCCTGTTGGATTCCGTTACTGGATCATCACCAGTGACGCAGTAGTTGAGTGGGAGTTCCCCAGTGGCAGCTCGCCCGTCCAGGTCCACCGCACGACCTGCGCCACGTAACTGGTTGACCAGTTACATCGAGCTCCAGCAACACTTTGACATGAAGATCAATTTGATCCTGGAGCAGGCCGCCAAGGACGCGGACGCTGCTATCGAAGCACTGTTCGCCGGGGACACTGGGAAGATCGGCGCACAGGTTCGGCTGGGGCAGATCATCGGGGCACGCACCGCGCTAGGAAGAGTTCTGCAGAACTTCTGGAACCTCACCGGACAGACCGTGCGGGCCGGTCGCATTGAGGCGCAGTTGCTGGCGCTGAACAACAGCTTCGACTGGGACGAGACATTGCTGCGTCGAGCATATCCGGATCCGGAAGATCGCGCGGCAATGCGAGACGCTATGCTGTCTAGCGCTGACCGGAACGTGGACGCCATGCTCCGGCGGGTATTCAGCGAGGCCATTCCATTGAGCAGGCAAGTGTACCGTTCGGCTGCGCTCAGCAAGGGATGGATGGAGACGACGATCAACTCGGCCCTCGGGCGGGGAGCGTCGCCCGCCGAGCTGGCCAAAGCAGTCAGACAGCACATCCAGCCGGACGTCCGTGGTGGCGTGGCGTACGCGGCTCGTCGACTCGCACGCACTGAACTGAACAACACGTACCATGCACAGGCCATAGTGCATAATGAGGACAAGCCCTGGAATCTAGGCATGGACTGGAACCTCAGCAAGTCGCACCCCGGCGGGAAACCCGATCAATGCGATCTATACGCGCGAGCCGAGTTCGGCCTAGGCCCAGGGGTATTCCCCAAGGAACAGGTGCCGAAGAAGCCACATCCGCAGTGTCTGTGCTATGTGACGCCGAAGACCATGGACGCAGATCAGTTTCAGCAGGCCTTCGAACAGGGCCAGTTCTCGGACTATCTGAATTCCACATACCACGCGTAATTGTGGATCGAACGGCGCAGTAAACTTCTCAGGGTATGCTTCCGGGTTATAGGCTAAGATAGTCCCGAACCGGAGGTTCGTTCCATGCGCAGGAAGCGCGGAGTCGTCAGGCAGAGCCTGATTAGCTCCATCAAGCCCCTCGGTCTTTTCGAGGATGGCTCCCCGTTCTACTCCATCCAGGGTCGTGAAGACGATCCGGAAAAGGACGAGAACGGTGGCGGTGAGGACGACGAGGAAGAAGAGGAAGATCCCGAGGGCGAAAAGCCCAAGGAGGAGAAGCCTCCGAAGCTGAAGCGTCGTGCGCCGGCCAACGAGACGGACACCCAGAAGATCAAGCGGTTGAACGCCGAGAACAAGGAACGGCGCGAGGCAGCGGAGGCTCTGGAAGCCCAGCTCAGGGAGCGGTCCGACAAGGACAAGTCGGATCTGGAAGTCGCAACTCGCGACGCCAAGGACTTCAAGGCCAAGTACGAGAAGGTCTCGGAGGACTTGCTGGCCGCGAAGGTCGAGAACGCGTTCCTGAAGTTCACGGATGGCAAGAAGAAGTACGAGTGGCAGGACCCGGATCTCGTGCTTGACATCCTGAATTCCAAGTACGAGCTCGAGATCGGCGACGACGGTTCCGTGGAGGGGCTGGCAGCAGCCATCAAGGAATTGGCCAAGGACAAGCCGTTCCTGCTGGTGAACGCCAACGACGACGATGGTGATGGTGCCGACAAGAAGCCGCCCGTTCGCAAGGGAGCTTCTGGTGGTGCATCCGGAGCCAGGAAGTCGGAAGGAAAAGAGACGGCGACGCGCAACAAGTTGCTGGTCGACTACCCGGTCTTGAACCAGGGAGTCCCAGTTCAATAGCATGGAAGGAAGGTAGCCACAGTGGCGAAGTACGACAAGTACGAGCCCTACGCGAATGGTGAGCGGCACCCGCTCGCGGCGGACTGGCCTCGGGCTGACGCCGTTGCTGGTGTGCCGTACGGCGTGGGCCTGAACGCCTCCGGGCAGATCGTGAAGGGTGCCGGCCAGACTGGCATCATCGGTCTGCTGATCCTGAACCAGTCGGCGCAGCTTTCCACCGCGAAGTGGAAGGCCGGCGACATCGTGGACGTCATGTCCAAGGGCGACGTCATCGACTGGATCACCTCGGCAGGCGTGCTGGGGGTTGCGGCGTTCCAGTACTACGTCACCGCAGCCACCGGCCTGATCATCGCCGGTACGGGCACTGGTGGCGCCACGCAGCCTTCGGGTTCGGTGCCGCTGGGCTACACCGCGCAGGTCAGCACGAAGACCGGCGCGCGGTTCATCTGCCGCTACGCCAAGATCCCCGCTTCGGCCTGAGAGGAGGCAACCAGTGACCACATCCACGATCTCGCGCGGTCGCAGCAACCCGCTGTTCGACCCGATGCTGATCCAGGCTCCGTTCGCCAGCGAAGCGACCGGCGGCCGCGAACTCGTCAATCTGGACGAGTTGGGCCTGTTCGCCGAAATCCTCGGGGCCGAGGGCGGCTACCAGAACCAGGGCGACATTCTGTACGCCCTGGCGGACGGTGTCGATCCGAACGCGCTCTGGGCTGAGTTCCAGCAGACGCTGGAGATCTTCAACGCTCGCCGCCAGACCATCGTGTCGCTGATGACCTACCCGGTCACCCAGCTGATCGAGACGGTTCCGCAGGTCGGCGACGTCGAGTTCGAGGAAGCGTCCGAGTACGGCATCCCCAAGGCCGTCGGCATCCGCCAGGACTACTTCCAGATGGCGTACGACTTCAAGGACTACGACCTGGCGACTCGGTATACCTGGAAGTACCTCAGGGATGCCGACGCCCGCGCGGTCCAGGCCGTCCACAACGCCATCTTGACGGCGGACAACCGGCTGGTCTTCCGCAAGGTCATGGAAGCCATCTTCGACAACCGGAACCGCACGGCGGACATCCGGAACCAGCCGTACAACGTGTACGCGCTGTACAACAACGACGGCACGATCCCGCCGACGTACAAGAACACCACGTTCTTGAGCACCCACGACCACTACCTGGTCTCCGGCGCGGCGGCATTCCAGTCGATCGACATCGAAGACGGCATCAACCTGATCGCCGAGCACGGCTACGGCCAGGAGCAGGGCACGACCTTCGTCGTGCTTATGAACTCGGCCCAGATGGCGGTCGCTCGCACGTTCCGCGCGGGTGCCACCATCAACGGTGCGGTCTGCAACTACGACTTCATCCCCGCGCCGAACCAGCCCGCGTTGTTCGTCCCGAACGCCGAGGGCCTGATCGGTGTCCGGCCGCCGAACAGCTGGAACGGCCTGCCGGTCGTCGGCTCCTACAAGAACGCTCTCCTCGTCGAGGAGGACTACATCCCGCCGGGCTACCTGCTGGTCCTGGGGTCGGGCGGCACCGGCAACCTGCAGAACCCTGTGGGCCTGCGGGAGCACGCCAACACGGCGTACCGGGGCCTGCGGCTGCTGCCGGGCAACCAGCAGCGCTACCCGCTGGTCGACTCGTACTACTCGCGGGCGTTCGGCACCGGCATTCGCCAGCGCGCGGGTGCATCCGTGGTCCAGATCAAGGCGTCGGGTTCGTACGACATCCCGACCGCCTACACCAGGGGCGGAGGGCTTCTCTGATGGGTCGCGAAATCGACATCTTCGACGGTCCGTTGACCGACGACGACCGGGCGTACCTGGAGGCTCGAAACAGGACCGCCGAGATCGAGGCCAACGACCTCCACTACGGCACGAAGGCTGCCGAGGACAAGCGCAAGACCGACGAGCTCGAGGCCGCGCGCAAGGAGGCCGAGGCCAAGGGCCAGGAGTTCGTGCCGGAGGACGCCGACCCGGAGGACGACCCGGACGACGTTCTGGCGGTCCAGGAGCTGAAGTACGACCAGCTCCAGAAGTGGCTGAAGGAGCAGGTCCCGCCGCTCGATGCCAGCGGCAAGAAGCCGGAGCTTCAGCGGCGCGTGCTCGACAAGCTGCGCGAGATCCGCGCGGCCGAGGAAGACGAGCAGCTCGCCGACGACTGACGGTGACCGGGCGGGGCGGATCTGGGGGCTACCGACCTTCAGATCCGCCCCATTCGCTTAGAAGGGAAAAGCATGGCCACCGTCGAAGAAATCCAGGCTGTTCTGGACATGCTCGGTGATGACCCGAGTTCGAATGGGTACGACGAAGCGCGGATCAACGAGCTGCTGGACGCCGGGATCAGCGACAACTCGATCGCCGCCACCTACTGGGAGAAGCGCTACGCGCTGACCGCTGAGCTGATCGACATCAGCGAGTCGGGGTCAAGTCGTGGGCTCTCCGCTGTGACCAAGAACGCCAAGGACCTGGCTGCGATGTATCGGGGTCGTGCAGATCTCGAGGTGACCCCGCCGGTAGCGACCCGAGCCGGCATCAAGTCGCACCGGATGACGAGGGTCTGATGCCACAGAACCCGACAGCACTCAGGTCGCTGCGCAAGCAGACGAAGTGGTTCATTGACGACGACCCGTTCATCATCACGCTGGTGCCGCGCGTGGCGGAGACCCGTCCTGGCGGCGGCGTCGAAATGGTGGCGGGTACGCCGCGTGCGCCGCAAACGGTGAAGCTGGTGTACACGGGTTCTGCACGGGGCGTGGCCGGCCAGGAGGGCGTCCAGGTCACCACAGATGGCCGGGAGCGTCGATACGACTATGTTGTTGTGGGCATGTGGGACATGGTCTGCGAGGTCGGCGACTACTGGACTGACTCGGCGGGAAACCGCTGGGAGATCACTGGATTCATCCCCAACAACGAATACGAGCGGCGGGCTACCGCTTCGGCATTCGGCAAGCAGGTCGAGGGCGGCTGATGAGCTTCAAGTGGGACGGTAAGCCGTTGGCTCTGGGGCTCAAGGAGCTCCCGATCAAGGTCGACATGAATGTTGCCGCCATCACGGAATACCAGGCGGCTCGCGGCGAAGCCCACATGAAGACCACCGCTCCCTGGACCGACCGTACCAGCGCAGCTCGAAATGGCCTGTTCACGACGGCCCTCCACATCTACCGGGTTCGACACGAAATCATCTTCTCGCACTCGGTGCCATACGGCATCTGGCTGGAAGTCAAGTTCTCGGGCAGGGATGCCGTGATCCTGCCAACCATTCGCGTCATCGGGCGGGATACCATGCAGCAGCTCGACGGACTGTTCGGGAGGATGAAGTGAGCCGTGCAGCAGTCCTTGAGCTATTGCAGGCCGACCCGATTCTCAGTGCTGCGCCGTACAATCTGGCGAACCACTGGCATCCAACATACCAGTTGGACGGCACTAGGCAGCCGTCCTCCAACGCTGACGGGTACTTCGGAATCCTGCGGTGGGAGGAAGAGGCGCCAGGCCCCGGCACCGTGACGACCCTGTCGGTGTGGATCCACAGGAGCATGTCGAAGTCTACGGACTTCCTGCCGTTGCGTGCAGCACTGGTCAGAGTCATCACAATCATGACGGCGGCCGTGCACATTGTCGGATCGAACGGTGACAAGATGACCCAGTGCAAATACGAGGGCATGGGCGGGGACTTCAACGACCAAGGGTACCAGACCATAACCAAGTATGCAGCATTCAAGGTTTTGTCTGGAGAGCGGCTTACAGGGTAAGATAGCCCGAGCCCGGCACATAATGAGGAGACGTTCGATGGCCAAGAAGATCGAGGACGGCGACAACAACATCACCAACGAGCCGGGCGTGTTCGAGGCGCTCAAGCCGCTCGAGGAGGTGCAGGAGCTGGAAGCCGACGCGAAGTTCGTCGAGTACCACGGCCGCGCGGGGCGGCGAACCATCACCGCTGCGGACTGGGAGCTGGCCGGCATCGACGGCATGTCCGAGGTCACCTGGGACGCCAACAACAGCCATCGTGTTCGTGCTTCCCACTTCACTCCGGAAGCCCTGGACGCATTGCGCACCGACGGCAGCTTCGCGATTCCGGCCGTCGAGTAAGTGGATCTGCGCTGCCCGCACAAGTTGTTCGCGGTCCTCCGCGATGGCTTGATCGAGATCAAGTGCAGCTCTAGCAGATGCGGGGCCGGTCCGGGGGTAGTGGTCCTCCACTACTTCACCCACCAGGGTGAACTCGTGAAGACCAAAAAGTTCAAGGATCCAAGGAGGATCGCTCATGCTCCAGACAGCCCTCCCATACGGCATTCGTGACTGCAAGGTCACGCCGTACGCGGACGCGGGCGGGTCGGTCCTGGCGGACTACTCGCTGGACGTCCCCAACATGCAGACCTACTCCTTCTCCGAGGCGGAGGAGTTCCAGGAGCTTCGCGGTGACGACCGCGTCATCACCACGCGCGGCAAGGGCGCGCAGATCGACGGCTCCATCGAAGCGGGCGGCATCTCGCTCGAGGTGTGGTCGGTGTTCACCGGCGGCCTCGTCATCGAGGAGGGGCTCACCCCGAACCGGCGCGTGATCATGCGCAAGTTCTCGACGGCAGCGCGCGGCTACTTCCGGGTCGAGGGCCAGGCCATCTCGGACTCCGGCGGTGACATCCACACCATTCTGTACCGGTGCCGCTGCAACGACTCCATCGAGGGCTCGTTCGCGGACGGTGAGTTCTTCATCACGTCGGCGTCGTTCCTCGGTCTGCCGCTGCTCGATGCGGACTTCGACCTGCTCTACGACTTCATCCAGAACGAGACGGCGACGGCCATCCCGACCACGCCGGTCGCCAACCCGTCGCTGCTGCCTGCGCCGGTGATCACCGCCGGCACCACGGCGGCCACCACGCAGATCATCAACTGGACGGCCGTACCAACGGCTACCAGCTACCAGATCTACGAGAAGGTCGGCGCTGGCACGACCTGGAACGCGGTCTCGGCGGCCCGTGGCGGGCAGCCTGCGGCGGTCGCGACGACCACGATCACCGGCCTGACCACGGCGACGGCGTACCACTACAAGGCTGTCGCGAAGAAGACTCCGAACTCGACCTCGGGCTACTCCAACACCATCGACATCACCACCAGCTGATCCGGTTAGTCGGACAAGGAGCACCAGATGCCGTCCACCAACTCCCGCGCACCCCGCCCCGCCGCTGAGGTCTGGGGCATTGAGACTGATCGTGATCACATCTGCCCCTCGGGCGCTGTGTGCCGAATCAGGGATCTGGAGTTCGACGACATCGTCGAGCTCGGTCTTCTGGACGAGATGGATTCGCTCGGATCCATCGTTCAGACGGAGCACATCGATCGGGTGCAGGGCAAGAAGCCCGCCGACCGTGCGGCCCGGAAGCCCACCAAGGCGCAGCAGGCCAAGATCAATGCTGAGAAGCAGGCCGAGATCGATGCTGCGACCAAGGCGCTGATGAAGGACAAGGTCCAGTTCGCATCGCTCAGCAGAATGCTGGACAAGGTCATCTCCGTCACCGTGTTGGAGCCGGTGATCGAGAGCCCCTGGGTGCCTATCGACCCCGAGGACCTCAACAAGGGCGAGCGCAAGCTCGCGCGTCACGAGCGCCTTCCGGACGCGCGGTATTCCGACAAGGTGCCCTTCGCCGACAAGATGTCCGTCTTCGAAGAGGTCTTCAAGGGGGTGGAGGGTCTCGAATCGTTTCGTGAGGAGCGCTCCGAGGGTCTGGCAGCTGTGGCAGATGAGCCAGGATCTGAGGACGAGGCCGAGTGACCTGATGGAAGTGACCGGCACCATCCGCCGGTACTATTTCGACAAGGCAGTTTGGACTTTCGGATCAACCCTCCAGGGCGAGATCGAGCGAGCTGGCGAAGGCGTCAAGAATCCCAAGGTCGCAGCCAACAAACGTCAGATGGTTCTCGCAAGATGGCTTGCAACACCCAGCGCCAAGGGCTTCTACCGGGACCCCGCTGGAGCCAGATAGAAGGGGGTGGGTCCGATAGCCGACTATGACCTGGGCAGGGCGCACGGCAAGATCGTACTGGAGTACGACGACAAGGGCGCCAAGGCTTCCCAGAAGGACATGGAGAGTCTGGAGGGGCACGCCAAGGCCCTGATCGGCATGCTGGGTCGACTGACCACGGCCATCTCTAGCAACAGTCGTTCGTTCGGTGAGAGTGCCGGCCAGTACTCGAAGACCTTCGCCATCATGGCTGGTGGCAGCGCGATTCTGCTGGGGCTCTCGCGCGCCACCGGAACCTTGGCGGGAGGCATCTTTGCCCTGCGAGGTTCGTCAGGAATCCTGGGAGCGTTGTCGCTGACCCTCGGCGGACTACCGAAGAGCGTACAGGGATTCCCGAACATCATCAAGCAGATTATCCTGCTGTCTTCCGCCATCACCATCTTCGCGGGCAGCAGCAAGTTGCTGAACTCGGTGTTCGTGGCGATCGGACGGTTCGTAGGTAGCACCGCAATTGTGCAGCGTCTGGCGGCCACCTTCCCCAGCCTGGCAGGACAACTGCAGCGGCTGGCCGGCTTCATTCCGAGCATTCGGCAGGTTGGGGAGTCTGTAGACCGGCTCGGAGATCCGATCCATCGTATCGCCAGGATCGCGCTTGGAATCGGTGTGCTGATTTCCACCGTTCGCAGCGGCGTCAAGGTGGCATTCGCTCTTGCAGCCGGCATCCTGAAGATCGGCGCGGGCTCGTTCGCGATCCTCGGCGTGGTCAAGGTCGTCGGCATTCTACTTGCGGCGCTGAAGGAAATGCTCGGGGTCGTCGGCGTGCTGCCAGGTGCTCTGGTGGCTTTCGGCATCGCAGCCATCACGCTGCAGGTCGGACTGAAGGGCATCAAGGAAGGCATCAAGGCGCTCGGTGAGGACACTGAAAAGTTCGAGAAGGCGATCGCGAACCTCGCTCCTGCTGCACAGCAGACGCTGCGAGAGGTTCGCACGCTTATCCCTGCTCTCAAGGAGATGCAGAAGGCGGTCCAGGAGCGGCTCTTCCAGGATCTGGCGGGAGACGTCAAGGACCTCGGAGCTAAGTACATTCCGGTCCTGCGTAACGGTCTGGTTCTGGTTGCCGGTGAGCTGAATGGGATCGTCCGTGAGTTCGCCGGGTTCCTCGGCACCGAAAAGACTATCGCAGACATCAACACACTGTTCCAGTTGACCGCGCAGTGGCTATCGAACCTCAAAGCTTCGGTGCAGCCATTCTTGACGGGCCTGTTGAACATCGCTGTTGTGGCCACACAGGCATTCACGAACCTCACAGACGGCTCTGCCATGTTCGCGCAGAGCTTCGCTGACATCACTACGCGCATGCGCGAAGACGGCTCCATGTTGGCCTGGATCGAAAACGGCATCGCAGGCTTCAAGTTGTTCATCGGCTTGCTGGTTTCGGTCGGACAGAGCCTCGGAATCATCTTCGATGCCTTCAGCGGTGAAGAGGGCGGCAATGTCCTGCTGACGCTCAACCTGGCGGCAGACGCGGTTCGTGACTTCCTGAAGTCCGCCGAGGGCCAGGATATTCTGCACACTCTGGTCGACACCTTGACTGTCCTGTCGGACATGTTCAAGAACGTCCTGGGCACCGCTATCGTTGAGCTGCTGCCGATCCTGAAGGAACTGCAGCCGGTTCTGGTAGAGATCGCGAATGCCATCGGCGACACACTGGTGGGAGCCATTAAGATTCTGGCTCCGATCATCCGGGGCGTCGCGGAAGTACTGCACGATCTGGGGCCGGTGCTTGGCCCGATCGTCGGGTTCTTCCTCGGTCTTGGCATTGCCGGCAAGGCTCTGATGTTCATCATTGGACCGATCATCGGTGGCGTCAAGCTTCTGGTCGGAGTTTTCACGCTGTTCCGGACCGCGATCACGATCGTGACCACAGCCTGGAAGATCCTGCAGTTTGTGTTCGCGGTCAGCCCGTGGACCATCATCATTGCAGCGGTCATTCTTCTGGTTATCCTGATCATCGCCAACTGGGATAAGATCAGCGAGTTCCTAGGAAAGGTGTGGGCCTGGATCAAGGAGACGGCCGAGAAGGTCTGGAACTCGATTACGGAGTTCTTCACGGGCATCTGGGATGCTGTGGTGGATGCATTCAAGACTGCCTGGGACTGGATCCTGGACTTCCTCAAGGGCGTGTGGGACGCCATCGTCTGGGTGTTCATGAACTTCTCTGTGCCTGGTCTGATCATTCAGTACTGGGATGAGATTGTGGCGTTCACCAAGGGCGCCTGGAACAAGATTGTCGACTTCCTGTCGGGAATCTGGAACTCGATTGTTGAGGCTACCCGGTTCATCTGGGAGCCCATTGTCGAGATCTTCAAGAGCATCTGGAACATCGTCTACGACGTGTTCACGACGTGGATTTTCGTGATCTACAAGTTCTTCAAGGACATGTTCGAAAGCCTGGTGGCCCTGGGGAAGCTGATCTGGGAAGGCTTCTTGGCCTGGATCACAGACATCTGGAACCGATTCGTCATCGGAATCCACATGATCTTCGATCCCATCATCGAATGGTGGAATGGATTCTGGGGTGGGATATCTGACGCCGCCACCACGGCCTGGACGCTATTCACCGATTGGTTCCAGCAGAAGCTGGACGCATTCGTGGAATACTGGAACTCCGTCATCACCGTTGCTTCCGACTGGTGGTCCGGTATTTGGGATAGCATCTCTGGTGTGGCTTCTGATGCATGGAATGCAATCACCGAAAAGGTGATGTGGGGCGTCAACCTTGCGGTGCAGGCATTCCACGAACTGTTCGACCCCATCATCGGGTGGTGGAATGACCTGTGGAATTCCATCAACAGCACCATCAGCGATGGCGTCAATGCGATCAAGGACTGGTTCGGATCTCTGCCCGGAAAGATCCTGGGTGCGCTCGGTGACGTCTGGAACTTGCTGGCCGATGCAGGCCGGGCGATCATCCAAGGCTTCCTCAACGGACTACAGGAGAAGTGGAAGGCAGTAGAGAACTTTGTTGGTGGCGTCACCGACTGGATCAAGGCCAACAAGGGTCCGATCCCCTATGACAGGCGACTGCTGATCCCGGCTGGCGAGGCCATCATCGGTGGTCTGCTTGTTGGTCTCGAGTCCAAGCGCTCGGTGATCATCGGATTCATGCAGGGTCTGACCACCCAGATCGCCAACGGAATTGACGTGGCCGGCAAGGAGATCGCGAGCGCCTCCAGTGCCCTGAGCACCTCGACGAACGTTGGCGTTATTACGAACGCGGCTTCCGCCGTAACTGACCCGGCAACGGGCCTAGCAGCCCCTACAGCCCCGGCAACGGCCGTCGCTAGCGGGGGTAGCGCGGGCGGTACCGTGGTTAATATTGAGAAGGTTGAAGTGCCCATCAACTCGAACCTTGACCCGACCGACCCGGTGGCCTGGCGGAAGACTATGGTTGCTGTCAAGGACGGTATCGCTTCGGTGGACAAGGAGAGTGCCTGATGGCAGCGTTCGGCCAAATCCAGATTGGCCGCCTAGCCTTCCGAGAGGATTCCTCGGTGGGGATCTCGCCGAGCAGTTTCGGGACATCCCTGGACTTGTCTGGACAGGAGTCAATGCCGCGCGTGACCCGTGAGGCATTGTCGATTCGGCGCGATGACACGATTGGCCTGATCGGCCAGATGCTCCCGTGCCAGTTCAGCCACAAGCCAGAGCTGGACGGGTTCTACTTCGTGGACAGCGCCGACTGCTCATACGACGTCTGGATGCCAGAGAACCTCGGTGTGATGCCGTGGCACATGATGCTGACGCGCGCCGGGTACGCTTCCGAGATCGACGTCGAGTCGCGACTTTCCGGCCCGCTGACCCGCGTGAATGACCACTCCCAGACAGGAGAGCGCTGGCATGCACCAGCTGTCGGCCACAATGCCTACTGGGCGGGAAACTCGGCTCCAACCATCGTCACTCGCACCGGCAGCTACGGAGCACAAACCGTCTATCGGGGAATCGGACTCACCACCAATCCTCGCTGGGGGTCTAGTGTGGCTGGGTATCTGGCAGGACGGTGCAGGATCGTTGACACCAACGGCTTCGAGCGCTCGGCCGCCAGCTTCAATCTCACGCCCAATGGCTGGTCCATCGATAACGGACTGGTCAAGATGTCCATCGACAGCACCACCGGACTGTTCAACATCTCGGCCTGGACCGGCGGAGCCTGGCAGTCCAAGCTGTGGGAATTGTTCCACAGCACCGGACCGGCAGTCAGCCTAGGAGTGCCGGACTACGCACGAGTAGTTCGAAATGACTTCGAGATGATCACGGTCCGAATCACCAGGACGTTGACGCCCGGCCGCGTCACCGTGGACTTCTCTCTTCGCCGTGGATCCAGGTTTCTGGAAATCTACGTGCAGCACCTGTTCGGAACCACGCTGAAGCTGGTCCGTAGTGCCGCTGAGGCCAGCATGGCTAGCACAGGATATCTGACAGCGACCGCAGCGGACGGTGCCGGCAACAAGTTCGTGATCGGCTCGGCCAAGTCGTTTACCGCCGACAACGTCGGAGGTGGTATCAGCAAGGCAGCGACAGCGGTTTTGGATGCGTTCATTGGCGTCCAGATTACTGGCGCTCCAACTGGTGACACCGGTCTGGAGCTGTTCAAGCAGTACCTAGGAACTCCGTCTGAAATGGTGCAGGGGGTGCGACGCTGATGGCAGTAGTTGAGACACTCCGCGGGCTCGGCTCCTGGGGTCTGTCACTTTCGCCTGCGACACCCAAGTCCATCCTTGATGCACTCAAGTTCTTCGGTCACGTTGTTATCCACACGGGTCGTCTCAACATTGCGCACGGGGATGCGCTACTTCGGTCCGGCCGTTATACCGGCGTTTATCTCGGCAGGGACAACGGGGCCGACTCGTACGCCATCTCTGGCCAGGGAATGGCGGTCTGGCTGGGAGATTCCGAGGACAAGGGCGACATTCTCGAGACCCCGGTGACCTTCGCTGGCACCAGCTTCCAGAACACGATTCGCACTCTGCTTCCGAACGCAGGTGTCGGCGGAGCTGTGGCCGAGGGCACCATCTTCAACCTGGCCAAGACATTCACTGGAAGCTTCCAGTACGTCACTCGTCGCAAGGCCATCGACTACGTCTGCCAGACACTGGATGCCGTATGGCGCGTGAATGGTGACGCCACGTTGGACGCCGGTCTCGAATCGGACCTGTTCACCGTGATCCCCAAGGTCTATGTGCTGCGTAACCGCTCTGGCCAGGAGATGTTCGCCCGCGCCCTGGCGGGAGACATGGGGACGCAGTCAGACGTAGACGACTTCACATCGCGTGTCATGCTCTTGGCGGAGGGCGAGCAGGCTGCAACGGTTACGGCCACCAAGGACATCCTGGTCAACCCGTTCAAGGACATCCGGGGCAATGCGGTCAAGCGGACTCGAATCATCTCTGAGTCCACTACGGACGCAACGAACGCAGATGCACGCGCACAGCTCCAGTTGAACCGGTTCAGCGGTTCGCGCGATGCTATCACGCTGTCTACTTCCGAATACGACGTGAGCGGAGATGTCGAGGTCGGGGACTATGTCAATGTGTATGACCCTGAGATCGGCGTCATCAACTCGCTGAATGAAGTGTACTTCAACGGCGAAGTTCTGTATCCCATGCAGCTCAAGCTGACCGAGCTGAACTGGCCGGTTAGCGGCGGCATGAGTGCGGCGTTCCGGGACAATGATGGTGTCTGGTACGACCTGACAGACTATGTGCTGCCCGAAGGCGGCAGCACGACGCTCACGGTTGGCGGCTACAACCGGGCGCTTGTGGGCCCAGCAGACGGCGGTCCGGCCGGAAGCAGGCCGGTTGCGGACACATCTGTGCCAGCCGCGCCGACTTGGAACCCGCCGTTCAGCTATGCGGTGTACCAGTCAGACCACGGCGAAAGTCGTGCACAAGTGCAGTTGGCGTGGGACCGTCCAGACAACACTGATGGATCTACGATCCTGGATGGCGACCACTTCGAGCTCAGGTACCGGTCGTCGGCCACTCCGTTGTTTCCGGTCACGCACGCCGCGATGGCGGGATACACGCACACCCAACTGGCTGCGGGCACGTATGGTGCCCCTATCACTTACATCCCAGGCAACTGGCAGTACATGCAGGTCGGCTGGGACCAGCTGGAATACCTGCTACAGGATCTGCCTCCGAACATGCCATACGAGGCACAGATTCGAGCGATTGACGCGGCTGTTCCGCCGAACGTCAGTGCTTGGAGTGCCACCGAGGTTTTCCAGACCTCTGGTGACACGTTGCCGCCGAGCGTTCCGGCTCCGCCGTCCGTAGCAGCTAGCACACTGGCTGTGCAGGTTCGACATGATCTGGGTGTTTCTGGCGGCGGCACATTCAATCTGGACCTAGACCTGCATCACCTAGAGGTGCACGGTGGCGCAACTAGCATCTTCGCGCCCGATAACACCACGCTGATCGGCAGGTTGCCCGCCAACGCCGGCATGATCCTCGGTTCGATTCCTGCTGTTGGAACATTCAATCTGGACAACGCCAGTCCTGTGTACTTCAAGGTTATCGCTGTCGACAATGCCGGCAATGCCAGCGGCCCGAGCACGGCGGTCTCCTCAACTGCGCTGTTGGTGGATAGTGCACACATCTCGGATCTGACGGCTAGCAAGATCACGGCTGGCACGATCAGTGCTGCGATTCTGATGGCGGCCAGAATCACCACGGCACTGACCGGCCAGCGCGTTGAGATCAACAACACGGGCATCGAACAGTACGATGCCAGCAATGTGCTGCAGTCTTTCATCCACGGAGCCGACGCCCTGTTTGTGGGCCAGGTGCAATCTGGTCTGTCAAGCAACCGTGTGATCATCAACCAGGCTTCCGGTGGCAGTTACATCCCGGAGATTCGCTTCTTCCCCACCTCAGGCACAGCGTACTCCTACATCAACGCTCCGAACGCCGCAACTCCGACCATCGGCATCAACAGCGGAACGACCACAGGCGGAACGCGACAGACTACGTTGTGGCTGTTCGATACTCAAGCTCGCCTGGGGTACTCGGAAGTCGGCACGGGTAACATGAAGGGCGGCTGGTTCAACGCCGACGTCAACAACGCCAACTCCGAGCGTTTGGACACCAACGGAGACCGCAGCGGTGGATTCACATGGAACAGGAACACTGACTGGTGGTGCGGGATTTCCCTCCCGTCTGGGAGCGACGCGTACATTCGCATCACCACCAACACTGAGATCACACTGAAGGGCTACTTCCAGAAGGACGCCAATGAGGGCGGAGCCAGCGCGCTGTACGTCGGCCGGGCCGTAGCTGGCGGTGGCGCTGCGGTTATCGGATATGGTGCAACAATGCAGTCTAACATGACGGTGATCGCCCAGTGGACGGACTACACGGGCTGGTTGGCGGGCACGGTCGTGAACGTCTATAACGACACGTTCACCGGATTCACTATCGGAAACGGCACAGCCGCACGAAACGGTCACTATGGGTACTGGGTGTTCCGTCATCTGTGAGGCCGGAACTATCCGATGCAATTCAGGACAAGAAAGGAGCCTCTCGTGAAGGTAATCATCGACAGCGCGACCAGGGAAGAAAAGGACGGAGTCTGGCGTATTGCCATCCGGGAGATCCTGGAGGAAGGGGATGAACTACGCGAGGCCTATCGGATGGTGAATGGCGTTCGTGAGGCATTCATGGAGACTGTTGGCCACGAGCGTGACGTGATCATCATCAGGCCCATCGACAGTTTCGCCTGGCGTGCGGCTGAGTACGGAATTCCTCGGGACGACCTCAACACGCTGATCGACATCGTGGTGTGCGAGGGATACATCTCTCGGCAATGGTGGCACGACGGTCCGAATCTCTGGAACGCAGACACCGTGGAGATCGCGCGCAAGCGGTACCTGGCCGAGATCGTTCGTATCAAGTTGGCGCTTCGATTGAGTACGCGGCCTTCCGGGAAAAAGCCGCATCCGGCTGATCCCATGCGAGTACTTACTGACCTGCATCCTGCAGATCTGGCGCTCAAGTCCATGCAGGTAATTCTGCACCGGCACCGCGAGGGCGTGCAGTCTCAAGATCCGCACGTGGCCCAGGCGTTGGTCAACATGGAACGCGCCCTGGCTGCAGACCCCAACACGGACAACTCCGTCAGCACCGAAGGGTACTCGAGGTAATGGCACCCACATACACCACGAAGCTCGGGCTGCGGAAGCCGAACGTCGCAGACTTCTACGACATCGCCGATGCCAACTTCAATGCTGACACCGTCGACACGCATATCCAGGTTACCGCGTGCACGCTCGCTACGCGCCCCGGCACGCCGTGGGACGGCCAGCTCATCTACCAGACCGACACCGACACGTTCTTCGCGTACATCACGGGCACCGGTTGGCGGCCTCAGTTGGTGGGCCTGCGTCCGATGCTCGTTGAAACTGCGAACGGCAGCACTGCCCTGCTGCGTTCCGAGCTGGTGAACTCGGCGACCCTGGCGGGAAACCGCCTGCTCGATGCGCGTCTGGCTGGAGCTGCAAATCCTGGTTTCCAGATCGACTTCGACGGCAAGATGCAATGGGGTCCGGGAGGAGCGAGCGCCCCGGACACCAACTTGTACCGTGATCTTATCGGGACTCTGGCCACGGATCACGCGTTCTACTCCAAGAGCGCAACCATGATCGCGCAGCAGGCTGTTGACGCTGCTAACCGGACCACGACGTCAACTACTTTCACGGACACTCTGGCTACCGGTAGCGCGTTGGCAATTACATGCACAGTTCCGCCTTCGGGTAAGCTAGAGATCACGATCGCTTGCCGCATGTACCCGACCACTGCAGGACAGGTGGCCCAGACAAGCGCTCGGATTTCTGGCGGGAACACGGTGGCATCGGCATATGAACGGGCATTGTCTGTCTCTGACACCACGACGGACCGTCGTGGACTGAGCTGGATCGCGACAGGCTTGAATGTCGGAACCTCGGTGACCGTGACCATGCAGCACAGCATCGGTTCGGGAACTGGAAACTTCGACTTCCGATCCCTGAGCGTCAAGCCCCTGTTTGGTTAGGAGCGAGATGGCGACAATGGAGGAACTTCGCGTCAAGGTTGCACCTTGGGTGGGGCAGATGGTCAGGCTCAACAGTGGTAGCCCTACCATGCTACACCAGTTGCACCAGGCCGACTCCGACGAGGAGTACGGCGGCTGGGTGACTGGCGATTGGCTGATGAGTTGTGCTGGTCCAGAGGCGAAGGACTCGCCAGGTTCCTGGGCCATCAACAATCTCGCGTACTTCTCGGAGCACAACTGCACGGTCGAGTTGGCTTAGTAACTCGGAAGAGGAAACATGGATCCCACTCTACTCCCCTTCGTCAAGGACTGGGGTCCTGCGAGTGTACTGACATTCATCGTGTTGTTGATCGTCATGGGAAGACTGATTCCCCGAAGAACGATGAATGACAGGCTGGCCGACAGAGACAAGATCATCTCCATGCAGGAGGAGACGATCACCAACTTGGCATCGGCACTGAAGACAGGAAAATCCGCTACTGCAGCACAAATAGAATCGGCGAAAACCGTAGAGCAAATGGTGCGCGCCTTGCCGACTGTCGACACCTCGGAAGGTGAGACATGAGGAAATGGCCTTGGAGCAGGACTAAGATCCAGATCGAAGACGCTAAGGTCCAGATTCAAAAGGCCGAAAAGATCCTTTTGGAATCCAGGATTGAGGTGGACAAGGCCAACCAGCAAGAAAAGGAGGCTTTCGACCTAGCGGGTAGACTAAGGGAGCTACAGCGAAGAAACCACTTCGCGGCGCGATTGACGCAGGGCATCCATAAGGGGTTGCGAGAGTGAATGCAATTCAGATCATCTACCTGATCGGTGCTCCAGCGGCCCTGGCCTTTCCGGTAGTTTATACTATCACTGCAAGGTGGTGGAAGCACAGCGAAGGTCGAGTCTTCTTCGCGATGGCTCTGCCGACCTTCATGTTGTACGCGGCTACGGCTGTGTATTTGTTGGTCCCAGACGGAGTTGGCAAGGACATCGTAAGACTTGTGTTCGTCTCGATTGCCTCTCTGGTCTCCTGGATCACCTTTCTGGGATACCTGGCGTTCCGTCGAGACGGACTTCGAAGGTCAAGATCCATCTTGGCCTGGGAAAAGGCCGAGTTCGACAAGGCAAAAGAAGATCACTGAAAGGAGGATCCATGCGCAAGATGTACGACTCGACCAGCCCGGACGACATTCCGCGCGACGCAGAGATGGTGGCGTACTACGTCGACGGCATCTACAAGTGGTCACAGGCCTGGATCAACCTGTTCCCGAACGCGGTCAAGGTTCCCATCTCTGCTATCGGCGTCAACACCGCTCCGGTCGGGGACGTGGAGAAGGGATGCATCTGGCCGCCCGAGAACGCGGTCGGATGGGTTCGCCGGGCCCGTGCGGACGGGTATGACCCGACCATCTACTGCAACCAGCAGAACGACTGGCAGTGGGTTGCGGCTGAGTTTGCTCACGCCGGTGAGCCGGAGCCGCACTGGTGGGTGGCCAAGTACGACCAACTGGGGAACATCCCGGCCGGAGCCGTGGCGAAGCAGTACATGCACCCGCCGCAGATCGGCAAGCACTACGACCTGAGCGCCGTGGCCGACTACTGGCCCGGCGTCGACGAGCCCAAGGAAGAGGAAAACTTCATGGCTGGACTCACCCCCGAAGAGCAGACCGAGCTGCTGACCAAGACGCGCGCGGTCTGGTCGGCTCTGTGGGATACCGACAACGCGCCGATCGTCGGCGGTGGCCCCGGCAACAAGGAGACCGTGCAGGACACCGTACAGCGCGTGGCCGGGTGGCAGGACAAGCAGATCGAAGCCCAGCGCATCGATCGCGTTGCCATCGCCAACATCGAGACGGTCGTGAATCGCATCGACGCGCGCGACGCTTCCGGCGGCATGTCCGACGCGGACCGCAAGGCCTTCGCCAAGGAGCTGGCGGCCGAACTGCCGGAGGGTGTCGACACCCAGAAGGTGATCAACGCCATGAAGGGGCTCCAGGGCACCATGACCTACCAGTCGCGTCCGACCGGCGGCTGATCTACTCCTGAGTTCTCCGCCGAACACCTAGGAGACATCGTGCCTCTGGGCTCTGCTGCAACCACCGTCATTTCCATCGACTTCACCAGAGCCCAGGGCACGAACTCCTCGGGCCGGATTCTTTTCCAGCCGCCCCGGCAAACAATCGGCACCACGGTGCTCTCGCCGCGCCAAGTTTCCGTCAGCATCGTGGAGGGCGTCGGCGAGATCACCTTGGTCAGGCTGCCGGTTGGCACTTATCACGTCACCGAGCTGATCGACAACCAGCCCGAGAACCCTTGGAACTTCGCGCTGCCGCTCGGAGCGCCAAGCAACATCAACTACGAGGACATCGCAGCGGTCGAACCAGTGCCTGAGGTGTTCACCACGGTTCGAACCGTGAATGGCATCGCACCGGACCCGGTGACCGGCGACGTCGAGGTAGCGGGCTCGGGCGGATCCACGCCAGACGCCACAGCGGTCCTCAAGGGCAAGCTCCAACTTGCAGGAGACCTCGGCGGCACTGCCAGTGCCCCGACAGTTCCGGGCTTGGCAGGCAAGGCTGCGACAGTCCACACGCACACGGCTTCTCAGATCACCGACTTCGCTGCTGCAGCAGACGCGCGCGTTACGGCCGGCATCGCAGCCTGGGTTGGAGCTGCCCCGGCGGCTCTGGACACTTTGGACGAACTAGCCCAGGCTATCGATGATGATGTGAACTTCTCGACGACGATCATGACGGCCCTCGGCGGAAAAGCCAGCGCCGCTTCGGTCACTGCGATCGATGGTCGCGTTACTGCGCTGGAAAACGCATCGGCCAAGATCCCGTTCACCATCTTCGACGCAGCCGGTGATCTGATTGCTGGCACCGCAAATGACGCTGCAACGAAGCTCACCAAGGGTGCTGATGGCACGTTCCTGGGCGTTTCCGGTGGTAGCCTGGTGTGGTCCACGCCCGCTGGTGGCGGAGGGGCTGCATCAGAGGCGAACTATCCGCTCTCCGGGTACGGCCTGATCGCAGCGAGCATGGACCCAGAAAGCGCCACGGGTGCAGGTGCCCCTGGTGCAGGCGTGGCGGTGTGGCAGCGTGTCCGGGTCCCTGGCGGGAAACCCATTGTTGGCGCAGTCATGTACGCCACCATTGCAGGCAACACCCCTGGCGGTGGCATCCAGGGCTACTCGGTGTTCGAGGACGACGGAACGCTGGTTGGTTCAACTCCGACCGACAACGCCTTGTTCACTTCCACAGGATGGCGTCCGAAGGCACTTTCCGCGCCGGTCGCGTCGCAAACAGACCCGCGTTTTGTCTGGGTAGCATTCGTGTCGAACTTGGGTGGGGCTCCGACGTTCTCCGGAATGTCCACTTCCGCGGGCCCAATGAATGGAGGCGTGGGAGTAGCCAATCGGCGCTGCTTCTATGCGACCGGCATCACTTCCTGGGCCTCGATCAATCCTGTGAGCACTGGCTCTGATTCTGGCCAGACGAACTTCATCGGGCTGTACTAGGCATACGCTAAACTACCCCTGTGTCCGATTGGATCTCGAGAAGGCAGGTTAGAATCATGAACGATCAGGCGCAGGTACAAGAGCCCAATGTGGACGGCGAGTACCCGATCGAGCCGAAGGTGGCGGCTGCGCGAATCGCGGCCTTCCTGGTCTCGCTGGTGGCGGCCTTCCTGCTCAAGACCGTGCCCGTGATGGCCGGCATCATGCCGTTCTTGCAGGACTGGCTGGGACAGATCCTGACCGATATCCTGCTGGCCGGCATCGTCGGCGCGTTGACCTGGTGGGCCGGCTGGAAGGCCACGCACGTCCAGCGCCCGCAGGTGGCGGGAAACGCGGTGCTCCCGATCGTCGGTGAAGGCGGAACGAATCCGAATCTGTCTCCGCCAGGTTCGTACTAGCGCGCAGGCCGCGCTTAGGGTACGATGAGCTTGGGAAGCTAGGCCACGCGTCGCATCGAACTGATCAGCCCTGCTGGAATCAAGGGGATCCTCCGCCCCTCCAGCAGGGCTGATTCGCGTTCGGGATGGATCAGCTTCGCTGATCTGTACGCGTTCCGGGCGCGCGTATCGCGAGTCGCGCGGGTTAACTATTGCGCGCGTTCCTATGTTTCCGCGTACGCGCACGCGGCTTAACCGCGCGCCAGGTACCTACTCCGCGCCCGTAAAAGGGGGAGGGGAGGGGCTTTAGGGGTGGGGTGGGGGTAACGCGTCGTGCGCGCTATTTAGCCGCATACGCGAACGAAAACCCGCGCGTCGCGGTTCCTTCTCTACGCGCTCGTTGTCTAAGGATCGAGCTCGGGTGTGCGCGCGTCTTGGCTGAATCGCGCGAATGTGCGACCGAGCGCCTACCGCGCGCCCGCACGAATCGGCGCGCGGGCGCGTCTTTCGCGCGGATCCGCTCGCGTACGCGCCCACGGCGGGGGAGCTTAGCGCCTCGCGCGCCCGACAAGGAAGGTACCGCGCCGGGTCCCGCGCGCGAAGAATAGGCACAGCGCGCGATCCACTCTCTCGGGCGCCAGCGCTGCGCGCGTTGCGCGTTCTTCTAACCGGGCGCGGTTCCGTACTTTCCAATCGGGGCGTAGGCGTAGGCCCGCGCGGGTCGCGGTTAGGAACCGCGTACGTCGCGGGTCGCGGTTAGGAACCGCGCGTAGCGCCTACGAGCGACGCGGGGGAGAGGAACCGCGCGCCCGCTGACGCGGTTCCGTACTACGCGCGTGGATACGAGTTAACCCATTCGGCGGTATACGGGGGCCCGCCCGGCGGGTAGGTTAGTGCTATACCAAAAAGGGGGCGCGGCCCCCGGCCCCGCTAGGTAGGGGGTAGCGCCCCGCCGCTAAGTAGGGTAGGGTACTGTTTTACCGGGTTAGTCCGGCGGCCCCTAACGGGGCGCGGTCGGTATTACCGGGGTAGGGTAAAGGCGTAAGGCGCGTACCCGGCCCGGTAAGCCTACTAGCTGTACCGTAAAACTGGCCGGCTTTACTTTACCGGCCCGCTAGGGTAGGGTAGTAACGGTAAGGCCCCGGTACTCCGGGGGTTAGGGCCCGCTAGGTCGGCTAGGGGGTAGCTCTACTTGCTAAGGGTGAAGTATAATGTTTGAGGCGCAGCGTAAGGTGCGGGTTACTGTCCCTCGGGGCGGCAGTCTGACTAAGGGTAACCGCTACGTAGTCGGTACCTCGGCTACCCCTATCGCAACTGACTTCCGGGCCCGTAATTCCGGTTACTACGGGGTGAACTCTGCTCTGCCGGGTGACCCGCCGGTATTCCGTAAGAAGGCCGCAGTCCGCCCTGCGCGGCACGGTAAGCCCTGCCCCGGTTGCGGCATTGCTCTGCCCCTGGCGGGTCGCTGTAACCAGTGCTGGGACTAGTCTGACCTGCGTAGGGTACCCTTCGGGGTACCCTCGGAGCCTACGCGCTCGCCTTCGCGTACTAACGCGCGCACTCCCGCGACTAGGGGCGCACTCTCGAACTTGGACTTACCTTCGGTAAGGGCCATCTGCCTGCGGCAGATACGCCCGCGTACTAGGGAGCATTCTGTGGACTTTCTGAAGCTCGGTGAAATCTTCGGCGCAATCGTGTCCGAGTCCCTCGGCGCGTCCGTTGACCCGCTCGTGACCGTGTTCGACCCCTCGCTGCCGGTCGACGACTCTGACGTCGACTACGGCGAGTACGACACCGAGCTGGACAAGCTGGAATGGGCGTTCAACGGGGGCCAGCTCTGATCTGCTAGGACCAGCGCCGGACGCTGGGATGGCGTGCAGTAGCCGACCTACTGCGCGCTTTCCGAGCGCCCGCTCGTGCAACCACCTCGACTGGAGTACCATCAATGCCAGTCGTGTCAACCGAGGAGTCGAAATGGCCGAGTCCACCGCCAAGAACTACACCGCCTACGTCACCAAGGCGCCCACGCCCCTGCACGAGTTCTACGCGGGCTGGATCGCCGAGAAGACCGGCTTCGAGCCGGACCTGAAGGCTGTGCAGATCGCCGTCAACCTGTACGGCGACTTCCAGAAGTCCCCCGAGTGGATCGCCGAGCGCGACCGCCTCCGGGCCGAGGCCGACGCCGCCAAGTTGGCCGCCAAGGTCGGCAAGAAGCCTGGCACCACTAAGGCCGAGCGTGAGGCGAAGAAGATCGCGGACGCCCTGGAGGCTCTGAAGGCCGCCGGCATCGACACCTCCGGTCTGGAGGGGCAGAACCCCGCGCTCGTTGCGCTCCGGAAGCACGTCGCCTCGGCGGTCGAGCTGCCCGGCAACCCGGTCGTCGAGGCTGGCGCGGTCGTCGAGACTCCGGCCGACCCGGAGTCGTTCGTCAACGAGCGCGCTCTCGTCGAACTCGGTGACGACCCGGAGCCGGTCATCGGCACCAACGACACCGTCGAGGACGACGAGGCTCTCGTCGCAGAGCTGGAGGCCAACCCGGCCCCGAACCCCAAGGTCCAGGAGTCCAGCCCGGAGCTGGACGCGATGAACACCGACTTCGCCTCGGAGAAGGCCGCGCAGTCGAAGCCGAGCAGGGTTCCGGCCCGCCGCGCCCCGAAGACCGCCAAGGTGCCCGCCAAGAAGGTCGACGCCTGACATGCACCACCTCGACCCGACGTTCAGCGGGGAGCTCTTGGAGCCCCTGCTGATCGTCACCTGCGAAGAGTCCGACTGCCCGTGTAAGTATCAGAGCTAGGCCAGCCCCGGTGTGCGCTCGCGGATCGGCACCGGGGCACTTCAACCCGCAACTTCCAGATCGGAGGGCCATGCAGTTCGGAATTCTGCAGCCTTCGCAGGAGCTGCTTGACACTCTGCGCGAGGCTGACGAGGAAGCAGATACCATCCACGACATCGGATGGGACGGCACCATCGTCATCGACAACGAAAACATCATCTACTGGATGTTCGTCGACTCCCAGGAAACGACCTTCGCGGCTCGAATGAACCACGAGTCCGGAACGCTGGAGATCATCTCTGCACCTCTGGTGCACTGCAGAAACGGCCACGAGCACCTCGCGAGCTTCCTGCGCGAGCGCATCGGCCCCGAGATCGCACTCTTCATCTCTGAAGGCGGCCCCGCCTTCCACGAGGAGGACTGACATGAGCTACCTCCACCACCTCAGCACCGGCGGGGCAGTGCCGAGCGACGTGTTCCCGCAGCGCCCGTACCCGCTGCACGAAATCGACGAGATCGCCGAGGAGCTGGCCGAGGCCAGACAGGAGATGTTCGTCGACTCGAACCCGGAGCGTCCGTTCGTCGTCGAGGACGAGCCCGAGGACTGCGAGATCTGCGGCGAGCCCGAGGACATCATGAAGGACCCGTTGGGACAGTTCATCTCGGCCCGAACTCCCGACGACGTCGAAACGGTCTCGGCGCACGGCCAGTGCGGCGAGGACGCGGGCCTCGAGCTCGCTTAGAGAGGACATAGGATGCTGAAGAAACACCTGCTGGAAATCCTGGACTTCGCCGATTTGGACGTCCAGGAGAACGTGATCTGGGACTACGCTCCTTGGGGCCACGCTTCCCGGTGCTTCGCCCTCAGGGTCGACAAGCCCTTCGAGGAGGCCGCATCCAAGCTGGCCGAGTTCTACGTCTCGCTCGGTGCCGTGGCCCAGGGGTACGCCGAGATATGTTCATCGTCCGACGACGAGGTGGAATCCGAGGGATGGTCCAAGTGGCACCTCGACGCCTTCCCGAAGTACGGCCGAGGCGAGGAGTCGTACACGGTCTTCTACTTCCCGGATGGGAAGGTCGAGGACTGATGCAGGTCGTTAAGGTCACACTGGCGGCTAGCCGGGGTCGCCCCGGAACTGAAGCCTACGAGGTGCGGTTCGACGACGGCAAGCTGGCTCCTATCCACACGCGGGGCGAGATGGCTCCGACGTTCGACGTCCAGGGCGTAGCTACGTCCGGACACAGTTACTTCGCCACAGAGGAGCAGGCCGCGCGCTACGCCCTGGCTGTGTCGGAAACATCCCGGAAGATCAACAGGAGGCTCCATGGCACATCTGAAGTGTGACGGCGGTCGGAGGGTCGTCGTCCTCAATCCTGGCATCATCGGAGATGCTCCGATCGCTCGGCACCGGTCGGACGGCACAATGTGCAACGGCGCGCTGTCGATCTGCGGAGTGAACCTCGACTTCATGCTGGTGCTCGACACCGTCCGAGTTCACCGGGTCGACGGCCAGCCCGAATCAACTCTGAGGAGGTGAGCATGGAGAAGGACCAGCAGGGCAACGAGTACGACCCCCAGAAGGACCCCGGTAACACCGGGGCCGGAACCAAGTAGGAGTCAGCATGGCACAGTACGCGCTCGTCCACAACGTCGACAACCGCCTCAACGAGGAGGGCGACGCGCTCGCCAACCCCGACAACCTGCAGAAGGGTGACGTCGTCACCTTCTCGGTGACCGTCGAGCTCGCCACCGGTCCGCACCTGGCCGACGACTACCTCGAGATGGACGGCCTCACGCTCGAGGCGGTCGCAGGAGACATCCAGGCGCTGCTACACGGCAAGTCGCACCGGTTGATCAGCATCACGGCCGCGCGGTCGCTGATCCTCGGGGAGTACGAGGACCTCAGCTGACAGGCCGAAACGCCGGGAGGCGTCGCAGCGTGATGCGCTGCCTGAGGATGGCCGAAAGGACGCCCAGTGCACAAAAGTGACTTCCGGACTATCGCGATCTTCGTGATCTGGTCTGTGATCCTGATTGTTTCCGAGCTCACGAGCGAAGGGGAATCCAAATGACCGAGTTCAATCCGCGTGACATGCGACACCGCATGCAGATGCTGCAGCTGATCCACGCGCTGGCGCTGGAGATCAATACCGGCCTGCGCACCAAGATCAACTTCTTCCAGCACGCCAAGGCCCTCGGCTGGGTCGACCCGAAGACGCGCCAGCGCAAGCAGGCGCTCGAGCAGCTCGTGGCGCAGGCGGTGCGGGGCTTCGGGTACGTCCCGAAGGGCAACATCAAGCGGGCCCTGCCCATGAAGGTCGGATCGAAGAAGGTGGCGGCATGATGAAGTTCTGGAGGATTCCCTCGCCCGGCTGGTGCTACATCTGTGGCTGCTTCAAGGGCACGCTTGGCTGTGGGCACCAGTGACCAGCATGTCGGAGATCGCCAAGCCCGGTCTGTACTGGTTGCCGGAAGCCAAGGCTGTCGCGAAGGTGGTGGAGAACCGCAGCAAGACCCGCGTCTACGCCAAGGTTCTCCGCCAGGACCCGCTCACCGAGAAGTGGTCGTTCATGTACGCGCCCGGCCTGATCAACGAGATCAGCGCGGTCAACAAGATGACCGCCGAGCAGGCCTCGGCCTTCGGCGGGGAGCACGGTAAGTGCTGCAACTGCGGACAGAGCCTGAACGACCCGAGATCGACGCAGGCTGGCTACGGTCCGATCTGCGCAGCCAACAACGGCTGGCCCTGGGGCCAGGAGGAGAACTGATGGACATCGATCTGTTGAACCGCGACCAGAAGGTCGAGTTCGTCGAGCGGGTGCACGAGTTGGCCCAGCTCGCCGAGGAGTGGGCGCGTTCCACCACGCCGCTCACCGACGTGGAGCTGGACCGATTCCAGCTCCTCTGCAACGAGTTCGGAGTGAGTGAATCGTCGCTGATCGCTCGCTTCCAGCGGAAGGCTCGTGAGGAGGCCATCGATCGGACCTTCAGCCAGCCGAGGGTGCCGGCTCCGGAGTACTTCGCCAAGCTGCCGCAGCGCAAGCCGCAGCCGGTTCCCGGCCCCAAGACGGCGCACGAGCGCTGGCTCGAGGAGCAGGCGGGACGCGACCAGGCCTACAGCGACGCGGACCGGCCGGTCGTCGTGACGGCCGAGGATCTGCGCAAGTCGGTGCCGGTCTCGGAGGGCGAGAAGTTCGACAACGAGAACCACATCGACCCCGAGGGCGACATGCTCGTCGAGCCGGTCCGCAAGCCCGGCAAGCCCAAGCCGCAGCGCGCCAGGGTGGTCGGGGCAGTTCCGAACGACCCGCACGGTAAGATCAAGCTCGCTCCGCCGGAACTGCCGGTCGAGCAGACCACGTCCATCGAGGCTGTGATCGACGACAAGAAGGAGGCCTGACATGCCCATGCCATGGGAGCGTGGAATCCAGGGTGCCAACCGGGAAGCCCTCGCCAAGGGCGAAGCTGCTGGCAGGATCAACACCCAGAACGAGCAGCCCCCGCCCCCGCGTGGAGCGGACAACTTCATCGTCATCGACGACCGCGAAAACGAACGGGGCAACTGAGTTGAGCATGACCAGTTTCAAGGACGCCAAGCTCACCAGGTGGGTGCTTCCGGTTGTCATCCTGACGGCTATGCTGGCGGGGTGCGACGGCAAGACACCAGGTACGGTGCTGAACATCTACGGCACCGAGGCCACGCGCGGCACCACGAAGTGCGACACCGGCGACTGGTCGATCAGCGTCCAGAAGAAGGACGGCAAGATCGCCAACAACTGCGTCTCTGCCGAGACGGCTGCGAAGTACAAGGTGGGTGACCAGTACCCGTGAGATTCATCATTCCTGGCCTGGCACTGATCGGCCTCGGCTTCCTGATCGTCTCTGGCGCACTCTCGAGTGCCATCGAGTTCGCAAACAACATCATCATGGCGTTCCAGAACGCCTTCTGATCGAAGCCGCGCCTCGGCGCGGTGAGCCTTGGTAGCTCAACGGCAGAGTACCGTGTTAAGGGAACTGGCGACGGCAGGATCGTACTGCGGTGGGCAACCCTCTGAGCACTCGGGGACGGCGGTTCGATTCCGCTCCAGGGCACAAGCGCTCGGCTCGTCGGGACTGAACGCAACTAATCCTTGCACGTCAGGGTCGAACCAGGCGGGTCGAGCGCGCCTAGCTCCCAGGAAAGGAGAAGAAATGCCATCCGATGTGATTGGCCCGATCATCGCTCATCTGGAGCGGTTCGCACCACAACGGCTGAGTAGCAGCCAGATAGCCGAGTCGATCGGACTCGACGCGACCCAGGTCACCGGCTCGCTCAAGAACTACATGCGGAAGTTCCCGGAGCACGTGCTCTCCGAGAAGTCGGCAAATCGCCGCAGGTTCTACATTCTCTCTGGAGGCATTGAGGGGTCCGAGGGGGTACAGGAGAAGCTGTACGTCTACATCGGCAGGACGGACGACGGCTTCCCCATCGCCAAGTCCATGGAAGGAACGGTCTACCGGCTCACGCCGCTGTAGGCTACAATTGTGTCGCGCCGAAGGGTGGAGGACCCATGGCTGACGAAAAGCTGCTTTCCAAGATCCGCGGTCTGATTGACAAGGCCAATGCGACCGAGTTTCCCGCCGAGCGCGACGCCTTTCTGGCCAAGGCCGAGCAGCTCATGCAGCAGCACGAGATCGACGGTGCGCTGTTGGACGCGAGCCGTCCGAGCGAGCGCCGTGAGATCATCACACGCGAAATCGAGCGTTCTACTGGCGAGTTCGCCACCGAGATGCGCTCGATGCTGTCGTACTTCGCTGAGCACCGGGGCGTCAGGATCGCGACGAAGCGGTTCGGATTCGGCAAGCTCGTGACCTCGATGGTCGGGTTCCCGGATGACATCGACTTCGTCGAGATGCTGTACACGACGACGATGCTCGACTTCGCTTCGAAGATCACGCCCTCCTGGGACCCGCGCTCGGCGGGAAGCCCGGCGGTGTTTGACCACAACGTCCGTGCCTTCAAAGAGGCCGGGTACAAGTGGGTCGAGATCGCCAGGATGGCCAACAAGCATGGCGGTAACCCGCGCACCGGAATGGACGGATCGACGACGGACGGGGCCTGGCTCAAGGCCGCGTACCGGCGCGAGTGTGTCCGTCTAGGCGTTGCGCCGACCCGCCAGACCCAACGGCACGAGGCATTTCGCGCAACGTTCGCGACCGGCTACGTGTCGATGATCTATCGTCGACTGTGGACGATGCGCAACGCCGCCGAGCAGGTCTCTGGCGTGATCGCCGGCAACCTGCCTGCGGTTCGGGACTCGCGCGAACGGGTCAACGAGGAGTTCTACCGACTCTTTCCGCACCTACGGCCGGCCACTCCAGAGGAGCTCGCCGAGCGCAGGGCCGAACACGAGGCGCAGGCCGCGCAGGAGCGCAAAGAGCGCGAGGAGTTTCTGGACAGCCTCACCGAAGCGCAGCGCGCGGCCTTCCTGGCGAAGGAAGAGCGTCGGATGGACCGCGAGAACGCCAAGTGGGACCGCGAGACGAAGTCAAGATTCGACGAGAACGGTTACACTCTCGGCCAGCGGGCCGCCAGCCAGGTTGACCTCAGCGGCGGGGCCAACCACCTCAAGGGAAAGAAGGAGATCGTCTGATGGGCGACATGAACGAGCACGGCGCGGTCGATCCGGCCGATCAGCCACATAGTGGGGCCAAGCCGAGCGACATGCCGACTAAGTTTCCCAAGTCCCCGAAGCTCGCCGCCCTGGCGAAGAAGGCCGCGGAGGCTGCCAAGGAGTACTCGGAGCTGGCGGAGCTCCACAGCCTGCTGGGCCTCGAGCCCGAGGTCGGATCGGTGCTCCAGTTCGAGCACACCTTCTACAGCAAGCCGACCGGGTTCTCCAAGCCGTACTCGTACGTCGCGCTGCGGACCGAGGCGGGCTGGTACATGTCCGGCGTACGGCATTCCAGTCGCGTCTGGACCTGGGACCAGCTCGTCGAGTTCATCGGCGACGAGGAGTGCTTCATCGCCACCCAGTGGGAACAGATCGGCAGCGACTGATGAGCGTCCGCATCGTTCCGGAACGCCGGAGGAAGTCGAAGACGCTGGTGGCACAGCAGCGACACCGCAGACAGCACTGGTGGAACGCTCTGCGGGTGGACCGTGCAGCACACCTCGGCTGGTGCGTGCCGTGTCGCCTGAAATACCAGGAGGTGAGGGATGACTGACACCTGGCAACTCACACTGACGCTGCACGCCAACGACGACACCTACGAGGCGGAGATCGACGTGCCCGTGGATCTGCTCTGGCCGAAGCCCGTGACGTCGTCCAACGACGGCCGCCAGGACTTCGTCATGAATCAGATCTGCGCCGAGGTCGTCGGCCTTCTGAAGGAGGCGACGGAAGATGGACGTCGATAGCCACCTGGAAGCTGCGCACGAGGAGCGGCACGAAGTCGACTTGTCGTACGACGACCGGTACCACCCGGAGTTGGCCGGCGAAGACATGAATCTCGAAGACGACTGGAACGAAGATCGGGACGACGCGCCGGAGCCGAGCGTTTGCAACGGTGATCCGTGCGAGTGCGGCAACGGTTGTGACGAGCCGGGGCCGACGGTAGCCCCGAGCCACTGGGGGATTGATGACTTTCCCTTCTGAAGACGAAGGCCAGGAAGAGTACGACCGTCTGTGCGACGAAGGCATGGACGGACCAATCCAGTAGGAGGTGGCAGCGGTGGCCATGTGGTTCTTGCGAACCGTGGCCGCCCTGCTCACCGTGATCGTGTTCGAACTCGTTGTTGTAGTTTCACTTATTCACACAGGAGTTATGCACCCGTGATTTACCGGGCATTCGTCGCCTTGCTCTCGCTCGCAGTCTTCGTTTCGACGGGGTTTGCCTGGTACACGGGGATAGGAGGGTAGATGTACAGAGAGGTGATACTCCGGGAGTTGTGGTCGGACCTCGATGACTGCGTCTATCGCCTCATGACTGATGGAGTTCCGTCCATATTTCCGGATGGTGACTATGTCACCGACGAGAAGAAATTCACGGAACACAACGAGGGATGGCGCCTTTACGGTTACGAGCAGGGTCGGGCACTCGGACTCGCACTAGCGATAGCGAAAATCGACAACCTTTCCGAACCGGACATCCAAGCTGTTCGGCGGAAAGCCATGGAAAGATGGGAGAACTACGTTGCAGAACAAGAGTAGGCCGCGCGTGACTCGGGAGATGATCTGGGTCACCGGCCCGGTGGCCTCGACATTCATCCTCGGCGGCGGAATCATGTCGCTCGTCACCAACAATCCGGTCTGGGCGATCGGAATATCGGTGTCAGTGGCGCTGGCGCTTCTCTGGATCTCGATCCAGTCCTACCGAGACGCCGGGGACATGCAGGAGGACGGAAAGGACGAGGCATTCCGCAAGGAATCCGAGAAGCTCGGTGATCTCGATGTTCTGCCGGGCCTCTGGGCTGACGAGCCCAGGTTCGAGACCCACAGGCCGGTCAACATCGACCCGGAGATGATGGACTTTCGCGTCTACGACGAACCGCAGCACGGCGAGACCCGATACATCGGTCCGCGCGCCGACCCACACCAGCACGGAGAGGGCATCTGAGTTGCCCAGCGGCGAGCACGCGCTGAACCACATGCGCAGGGCATACGGGCGGTTCGCCGCCCAGGCAGCCGAGTGGGGCTGGGAGATAGCGCACCTCAAGGGCGAGGAAGAGGGGCTGACTCGGATCTCTGTCCGGGTCGCGCGGGGCGACGAGAGCATCTACATCTGGTGGCTGGACGGAAAGCTCACGGTTGCGCCCGTTTACACGTTCCTGGGGGTTGAGACGAAGTTGCGCAACGCCTCAGCGGCGCTGCAACAGATGTCCGAGAAGCCCGCTGCGAAGCGAGTGCTGCGAACCAGGAAGAAGGCTGTCCGGCGCGGGCTCCTGGCGGAGAACTCCGACTTGACGAAGCTGGCTCGAGATTTGCCGTGGAACCCGGATGACATGGAGGATCCGATCCTCCTCAAGGCGCTGTACGGCCGCACGGTGATCTGGACCAATGGGATCACCGACGGACTCGAGGAGGACACGATCCGTCCCGGTGTGAACTGGGACAAGATGAAGTACCACGTCAAGCTGACGTCGAAGGGGCGTCGGGTGGTGAGCTTTCTCGGCAACACCGGCTACCGCGCATTCGCGATAGAACAACTGTTGAGGGTGATCTGATGGCACGAGAGAAGAGAATCGAGACGGTCGCCGTCGGTTCGGTGACGCTGGAGTTCGATCCGAACCGGATCGAGGGCGATGTCGTGATCAAATCCGTTTCTTCGAGCGGCTGGCCCTACGCCACGTTCGTGCCGGTGGTCGATCTGATCGGTGCGGTCGCCAAGATGGGCAACGTGTACATGGACGAGACGTCCAGGCTGCTTCAGCCGTACTTCGACGAGAACCCGTGCAGGCACAAGCGGTACGAGGACACCTCGTGGTGCGCCGAGATGTCGTGCCACAACTACGCCGGCAAGCGTGACAAGGCTCCGGGGCTCGACTCGTTCGAGCCGGATCAGCTGGAGGGCGACTCCGAGGACTGCAACATTCCGGAGCACACGCACACGGCCGCACAGCGGCGTCGGCTTCGCACGACCGAGAGTGTCGAGGGGCTCAGCGCTCTCGGCCCGGTGACAGCGGTGCCACGTCGACTCGGGCTGAGCCCGGAGGAAGAGGCTGAGGGAGAGTGATAGAGATCGAGAAGTCCGCCAACTACATCTGGGCGCGAGCGCCGTACGACGAGGATGCAGCCCGGAAGTTGCGGGAGATCGGGGGCCGGTGGCTTCCCGCCAAGAAGCTGCGGAAGTTCCCGCTGGACTTCTCGATTTGCCTACAGCTCCGCGCAGCGTTCGGAGAGGAGCTCGATGTCGGACCGAAACTCACGGCGTGGGCACGGACAGAGAAGGCGCGGCTCGCGGGGATCCGGGAGCTTGCCAAAAGCAACTCTGCGGCTATTGGGATGGTGGCCAAGGCCAGCCCGGTACTGGCTGATGCCATGGCCAGTAGGACGTACCAGACCGTTGGCGCGGCTTGGATGGCGGCTACCCGGTATGCGATTCTTGGCGACCAGCCGGGCCTGGGCAAGACTCTTCAAACGATGGGTGCGGTGGTAGAGGCCGGCCTCCGCGGACCGATCCTGGTCTTCGCTCCGAAGACAGCAGCGCTCACCACCTGGCCCGACGAGCTCGACCGCTGGTTGCCGAACGACGGTTACACCGTTGTGAGCCATCTACCCGGCAACAAGCGTAGGGATGAACTCGGTCGGTTTATGGCCGATCTCGCGGACGGCTTGGTAACCGGCGCGCGGCATTGGTTTATCTGCAACATGGACATGGCCCGGATCAAGATCCCACGTGATCCGCGTGACCACACCAAGGCCATGAAGGATGCCAAGGGCAAGACCATCAAGCAGATGGCGTACCCGCATCTGTTTGATATCCCGTGGCAGGCCATTGTTTGCGACGAGAGCCATCAGGCGCTCGTGACGCACTCGGCCTTTCTGAAGGACCACACACAAGTGCGCGCGGGGCTGGCGAGCATCAAGTTGCCGCCGCACGGTCTGCGAATCGCACTGAGCGGTACGCCGTACCGAGGCAAGATCGAGAATCTGTGGGGCACTCTGAACTGGCTCCGCCCTGATCTGTACAAGTCGTACTGGAAGTGGATCGAGCGCTGGTTCGTGGTGTACGACAGCCACGAGGAAGGTCGGATCATCGACGGCATTGACGAGTCCAAACTCGACGAGTTCGCCGACGAAATGGCCACGTTGATGCTGCGACGCACGAAGGATGAGGTGGTTCCGGATTTGCCGCCGAAGCTGTACGCGGGCAAAGCGCTGGACGGACAGAACAAGCAGTACCAGCCGGGCATCTGGTTGGATCTGACGGCGGTACAGAAACGAATGTACAAGCAGCTCAAGACGCACGGTGCGGTCACCACCGATGGCGGCACGATGATGGCCAATGGTGCTCTGGCCGAGATGATGCGTGCGAAGCAGATCGCGTCCTCGGCGGGGAACTACACTAACGATGAGTGGGAGCCGTGCCTGCCGAGCAACAAGTTCGACTGGCTGGTGGAATTCCTGAGCGATCTTGGGATCGAGCGGAGTTCGTCGGGAACTGGAAAAGTAATCGTGGCGAGCCAGTCGACGAAGCTGGTGAACCTCTTCGCCCACGAGCTGATGCATCTCGGTATTCCGAGCTTTCGGATCACTGGCCAGGTCACGCCGAGGGAACGCCAGCGGCAGGTTCACGAGTTCCAGTCGGACCAGAACCACACTCGCGTCTTCTTCCTGAACACGGATGCAGGCGGCGTGTCTTTGACACTCGATGCGGCCGACTACGTTGTGATGCTCGATGAGAAGTGGATCCCCGACGACCAGGAGCAGGTCGAGGATCGCGCGCACCGCGTGAGCCGTATGCACAACGTCACGATCTACTACTTGCGGTCGAAGGGCACCATCGAGGAGCACATCTGCAGGGTCAACGGTGACCGCGAGGAAATACAGAAGATGTTGATGGACGGTACGCGGGGCGTCAGCTTCGCCAAGCAGTTGTTGAACGGGGAGTGATGGACGAAACCTGGGCTTTCATGTTGGCTTGGTGCCTGGTAGCAGGGGTCATGATCGGATTTCCGATCGGATGGATCCTGCGGGGAAGGCGCGATCGCAAGTCTCGCCGAAAGATGGAACTGAACCGAATTGCGGCAAGGAGGGCCGCGGACGCCAGGAAGGCCACTGCCGACACGCTCCGATTGACGCGGAAACAACGGGAACTGCACGACGCCGGGCGCAAGCTTCCCGCCAGGGAAGGTGCGGGCCCGCCTATCAAAGTCCACAAGATGAGGGTTTCGCGTTCGCCGAAACCGCAGCGGTAATTTCCAAAATTGCCTCGGCGAAACGCTAGCTAACCCCCTACCCGTAGGGTAGGGTTTGAGGTAGTTCGGAACACAGCAAAAGGAGAGTCATGTCGGTCGACGAGAAGGTCAACGCTTCCCTGGTCGAGAAGGACCCCACCAGCCTGCACGAGAACTACGGCGTCTGGCTGAAGGAGAAGACCGGCTACCCGGTCGACGCCGACGCGCCCGCCGAGGGCGAAGAGCCCAGCGAGAAGTGGACCGCGTTCATCAAGTCCATCCAGCTCGCGGTGGTCTGCTACGCCTCGTTCCAGCGGTCGCCGGAGCGGCGCGACCAGAAGGCGGCTGAAGCCGACGCCAAGGAGGCGCGCGAGGCGGAGGCCAAGGAGGCCAGGTCCAAGGCCAAGGCCGAGAAGGAGGCCGAGCGCGAGGCGAAGCTCCAGGAGGCGGCCAAGGCCAAGGCCGAGAAGGCCGAAGCGGCGAAGGCCAAGGCGGACGCGGCTGAGGGTGCGGACGACGCCCCGAAGACCGCGAAGGCCAAGCCCGCCGCGAAGACCGCCGCCAAGGTCAAGGTCGGCGTCGAAGCCCCCTTCTAGACCCCGGCCCCGGTTGCCGGCCTCGCGTAAAGGGGCCGGCCACTGCGGAAGCAGTCAGTTTTCGTGAATACGGAACGGGTTCGCCTGGAAGCTCGGCTCACGAACACTGGCTGCTCCCGGAGTGACGGGAGGATGGATGCCGAACAATTCGAAGCGCATGGCGGAGCGCAAAGCTATGCGCGTCAAGGTGTCCGTCCAGCGCAGTAAAATGTACCCACTGGGTTGGTTTTGGTATGCGACTCACATTCCGCCCGATCAACACGGTGAATGGAACGTGTACAACAACTGGTACTGCCGCTGCCAGCCGTGTAAGGATGCAAATGCGTTGCACGGCATGGAAGTGAAGTATAACAAGTCCAAGTAGGTCTGAGCCAATCGGAGGAATGGCAATGGCTTCTTTTTACGACTTCAAGTTCGATGCGGTGCAGGATATCCCCGAGGTGGCCGGTGCCGGCGGTATCCTGCTGGTCTGTCAGGTCTGCAAGCAGATCGATCCCAACCCCGAACCGATCTCGGTACCGGCGGGAAACGCCAGCGTGATCCGGGAGGCGGTTCGCACCCACGTGCACCAGGCTCTCGGACAGAGCGTGACGCAGGCCGTCCGCGAGTCGCAGGGAAGACCGCACCTGGTCCATGGCGACTGGAGACCCTGATGCCCTGGAAGAAACGCATCGTCAGTATCCGGCGGCACGGCCACATCTGCCACCAGCCGTTCATCTGGTTGTGGATCAAGGTCGGATCGATCTGGCAGTGTGAGTGCGGCAGCAATTATGTCGTCTTCAAATACCCGACCAGTGGCCTGAAGAGTTGGCGGCAGATCCTGTGAGCGCCCGGTGGAAAGAGCTGAAGAAGGAAGCCGCCGACGATCTCGAAGCTACTTGGTGGCTGATCCGGGACTTCTGCTGGAACGCCGTCCCGGTGCTCCTGTTCCTCGGGATCGAACTTATCATCATGGCCGCATTCGGAAGGTTGCCCATCCCGTGACCGAAGTCCACATGCTCCGCCAGAGCGAGCGGGGCACGTTCAAGAAGTGCCCGTTGGCCTGGTACTGGGGCTGGCACATGGGCCTCAAGAAGAACGAGATCGGACCGGAATCGCTGTGGTTCGGTACCGGCGTGCACCTGGCGCTGGCCTACCACTACATCCCCGGTCTGAAGCGCGGCATTGATCCGCGCGAGACCTGGGCGTCGTGGACTATGGCCGAGCTGATCCAGGCCAAGGCCGACAAGCCCAAGATGCACGTCGAGGAACTTGAGCTGTGGCACAAGGCCATCGACCTCGGCGCGGCGGTGCTCGACAACTACATGAACACCTACGGACTCGACGAGTCCTGGGAGTTCATCGCGCCGGAGCAGGCCTTTTCGGTGCTGATCCCACACCCGCGTACCAAGAAGCCCGTGGTGAAACTCGTCGGAACGTTCGACGGAGTCTACCGCGACCTGGCGGAGAGCCGGCCATCACTGCGTCTGCTAGAGACCAAGACGGCGGCTTCTATCCAGACTGGTCACCTGACGATCGATGATCAGGCGGGTACCTACTGGGCGGTAGCCACACACGTTCTCCGCCAGATGGGGTTGATCGGTCCGAAGGAAGTGCTCGACGGCATCACCTACAACTTCCTGCGGAAGGCCGAGCTCGACAGTCGCCCGATGAACGCGAACGGTGAGGCCACCAACAAGCCGACCAAGACGCACTACATCGACGCGCTCTGGACGGCCTCGGCGGTAAACGTTGGGCTGCACCGGGCGTTCGAAGAGCACGACATGACGCACGCCAAGCTCGCCAAGCTGAACACCGCACAGCTCCAGGCTTCCGCCGATAAGTACGGGCTGACGGTGTTGGGAGATGTCTCGAAGGTGCAGCCTGCGCCGTATTTCCACCGAGAGGATGTTCCGCGCACCAAGTTGGAGCGCAAGGGGCAGATTTACCGGATCGGCGCGGAAGCGATTCACATCGACTTCATGCGGGAGAACCCGGACTTGATCTACAAGAGTCCGCGGTACGACTGCAAGCGGTTCTGTGACTTCTTCGAGATGTGTGAGGTCCACGAGGCTGGAGGGGACTGGGAGGAGCTCGCGAAGCAGTTCTTTCACGTCGTGGACCGGTACGAAGACCACCGCGTGAACGCGGTAGGATAGCAACAGGAGGTTGCGTGGTAGCTCCACCGGCCGACATTATCGACATGTCGGACTTCGAGGAGTCGATCAACATCATGGTCTACGCCGACTCAGGTGTCGGCAAGACTGTGCTCGCGGGCGGCTGTGACCTCATCCTCGGAGTCGAGAAGGGCCTGATATCCGCCAAGCGCATGGGCTCGAAGGCGAAGCTCTGGCCCATTCGGGAGTGGCAGGACCTGCGGAACGCGTACGCGTACCTCAAGGCCTCCACCGACGAAGGCAGCTGCCCGTACAAGTGGGTGGCGATGGACTCCGGGACCGAGATGCAGCAGATGGCGCTGCGCTGGATCCTGGAGGAGGCCAAGAAGATCAAGAAGGAACGGGATCTCGACATCCCGGAAATTCAGGATCACCAGAAGTGGCAGAACATGTTCAAGCGCTTCATCAAGATGTTCAATGATCTTGATGTGAACATGCTCTACACGGCGCTGCCGTTGCACACGGAGAACGAGGAGGGCGACCCGATCGTCCTGCCCGAGTTCCAGGGCAAGGGCTTCCAGATTGCCCAGTGGGTCTGCGCACAGATGAGTGCGGTGGGCTACATGAAGGTGATCAAGGTCCGTGTCAAGGGCACCTCGGGTGACCCCGACGACAAGGGCACCATCCGGGAAACGCGGGTGATCAGCTGGGTGAACGACGGCACGATCTTCGCCAAGGACCGCTACAACGTGCTCGGGAAGCAGTTCCTCGACCCCACGCTGCGGAAGATCCACCAGAAGATCATGGCGCCACCACCCCCGGCCAACGCCTACGGCCCGGTAGCCGCGCCCGGTAAAAGGCCCGCCGGCAAGGCCGGCAAGCCCGTAGCGTCGGTCTCGGGGCCGGCAACGGCTACCCCGGTAGCGGCGGCCCCGGCGGGTTTGGTCCCGGACACGATCGAGAACAGGCAGCTCGGCGGTCCGGAGCAGGAAACGGCAGCCACCCCGGCTGCCGAGGTCAAGGGGCCCAGTTCCCCTGGAGTCGACGAGTCCGAGACACTCGTTGACGATGACGATGAGGAGAACAGCTAGTGCCGAAGATCACGTTCGGAGGCCAGGCACATCTGGCCAAGTCCAAGCTCGACGACGTCGAGGCGTACGACGAGGCTCTGCTGGGTCTCCCGCCGAAGGGCATCTACCGGCTGCGCGTCAAGCGGCTGACCATCCGGAAGAACTCCAAGCAGGACTGGATGCTCAACGCGGTCGGCGAGATCGCGGAGCCGTCGACGTCGCCGAAGGCGAAGTACAACGCCTACGGCTGCTGGTTCAACCTGAACGTCAACGAGAAGGGTGCGCGAGGCATCAACGCCTTCCTCGACGCGCTCAGCGGCGGCAGCCAGGTGGTCAAGGACAAGTTCTGGGGCGGGTCGGGCGTCAAGGTCTCCGAGGACAGGCTCAAGCCCGTCGTCCTGGCCATCGGCCCGCTGAAGATCAACCCTGAAGGCATGTACGCGCACGCGCTGCTGCGCAACGGCACCGACCAGACCGGCACGAAGCGGCTGGACGTCGACCGGTTCCTGATGCGGAACGGTGCTCCGGAGGAATCGGACCTCGACAACGAGGACGACGGCGACGAGATCATCGTGGTGGACGCCGACGCCATCGACGAGGGCGAGTACGTTCGCGACGCCGAGACCGAGGACGGGATGCAGATCCCGGACGAGGGCGAGACTGGCGACGGCATCATCGGCGACACCTCCGATGTCGACGACTACGAGGACGAGGAGGAGTACGTCGAGCAGGTGCCGGAAGTGCCCGAGGAGACGGCCGCCGACGTCCAGGACGTCGCGGACGACGAGCCGCCGTTCTAGCCGGTGACCGACGGGGTACCTGCATGAGCAGGTCGCAAGTCGCCGGGCGCGGAAGCACAGGAGCGGAAGCATTCACCGGCGGGCCCCTTTCTCGGAGGTCAAGATGGTCACCCTCTTCCCCTACAAGAGCGCAGTTCAATCGGCGAGCTGCCTGACGGACATGCACCTGCTGAAGCAGTGCGAGGTCGTCGAAAGCATTCTGCACGGGAAGTACAACGACACCCCGATCCCTGGGATGTGGCGCGGACATCTGTACGAGCTGGTTAGCTACGGGCTCGTCCACTGTCTGATCGCCCACACCGAACGGGGCAAGTCAATCGCCGGCAAGTGGGCTCCCTGGAAAGAGATCGGGGCGTTCAACGGCCTCGCCCCCAGGGCGGGGAACCCGCCGTGGCTCGGCGACCCGTGGATGCATCGTTCGCACAGGAACCGGCTCGTCCAGTTGAATTACGACCACTACAGTGAACTGTGGCCGGAACAGGCGATCGCGCAGCCGTTGATCTGGCCCAGGATCGATGACGCCGACAGCCGGGGCTACCGGCTGTTCATCACGCCGAAGCACAAGCACCTGGTCGAAAAGGGTGTCTACCGAATGCCACAGGAATTGTGGTATGATAACTATCTGGAGGTTCACGAGTCATGAAGAAATGGCTGCAGATCACATTCTCCATGGACAGCGGTGACGTTGTCACCACGGACTGGCAGGAGACCGCGCACACCATATCGGACGAAGCGCCGTTCGACCCGTTCCAGATTGACACTGGACCGTTCGCACCGGACCTGGAAGGATTGAAGTTCGTCGGATTCCCGTGCAGGGACTACGAGGACGAGCTGCTCTACGTCCGGCCCTCGAAGGTCGAGAGCTTCCGGGTCGAGTTCAGGGAGTCGGAGGACAAGCCCAAGTGACTCCGGCATTCCTCTGGATCCGGTGGGACGGCGAGAACTGGATTACCGAGCTGTTCACTGGCGCTTCACGGCTCGAGGCAGGGAAGGCCTGCGCGGCCAAGATAGTTGAGCTCGGGATGCAGGGGCAGGGGCTCGTCATCGAGCCCGAACTGATGTTGCGAGAGGGTGGGGTCAAGTGAGGGTAGCGGTGCTTGGTTGCGGACCAACCGGGTTACTGGCCGCGTACGCGGCAGACCGGTTTGCTGGAGCGGATGTTGCCATCTTCTCCAAGAAGCGCAAGTCCGAGATGTTCGGTGCGATGTATCTGCACGAGAGCATTCCGGGCATCCCGCTGGCGGATCCGGTAACGGTGCACTACGCCCACGTCGGCGACACGGGGGCCTACCGCCGCAAGGTGTACGGCCCGGAATACGCTGGACCGGTGTCGGCAGAGAGGTACGTCGAAGCGCATCCGGCCTGGGACATCCGTGCGGCGTACAGCTGGCTCTGGGACGTCTACGGCTACCAAGTCAAGAGCACCGAGTTCCAACGCTCTGACCAGAGCGGGATCGCCATGTTGGTGGCCAGCTCGGACCTGGTGATCAACACCATGCCGCGCTACCTGCTGTGCGGTATGCCGGAGCACAAGTTCGATTCGCGTGAGGTCTGGGGCATCGGCGACGCGCCGGAACGCGGCATCTTCACGCCGTACTCGCTGCCGAACAACAACACGGTCGTCTACAACGGCGATCCGGACACGGCCTGGTACCGGGCTTCCAGGATCTACGGGTACAACTCCCTGGAGTACCCGAACCTGCGCGGCAAGAAGCCGCCGATCGAGGGCATCTCGAAGATCGTGAAGCCCATCGGCACCAACTGCAACTGCTGGCCGCAGGTGTTCCACGTCGGCCGCTACGGCAAGTGGCAGAAGGGCGTGCTGAGCCACGAGGCCTTCAACGAGGTCCTGAAGGAGCTCATGGCATGAGGATGAATGGGGAAGGCCCGGTCATCGGCCTGGACATTGACGGCAGTCTGGCCGACTATCACGGGCACTTCCTCAGGTTCGCGGCGGGCTGGCTGGGAAGAGAAATGCCGCCGCCAACCAAGATCAACCCCGGCGTCCCGCTGCACAAGTTCATGGGTGTCAGCAAGACCACCTACCGCAAGATCAAGCTGGCGTATCGGCAAGGTGGCCTGAAGCGGTCGCTTCCCGCCTATTCTGGGGCAGACGACCTATCCAGGACTCTCCGATCATGGGGAGCCGAGGTGGTGATTTGCACCTCTCGGCCGTACTTGCAACTGGGTCCGGTCGACCCGGACACCCGGCACTGGCTGTTGCGCAACCGGGTACAGCACGACAACCTGATTTGGGGCGAGCGCAAGTACATTGATCTGGTCCGGCTCTACGGCGGAGAACGCATCGTTGGCGTGCTCGATGACCTGCCGAGAATGATCGAGCAGGCTGAGGGGCTCGGGTTGTCGGCACTCATGATGAATCAGCCATACAATGTGGGTCTGCACCGACCGTTCGATCACATTCACCGGGTACAGACTCTGCAGCAAGCAGAGACCATCTTCTATGGACTGTTGGAGAAATGGCATGCCGAACGAGGGAAGAAGTTCCCGTAAGCCGCGCTTCCTCGACGACGACGCGACCAATTTCGAGCAGGAAATCGTCGCAGCGGCAGAGAAGCAGGCACAGAGGCCGACGTACTTCGACCGCGACGCCGCGAACAACGTCCGGATCACGATCAACCTCGGCACACAGGTCGAGGAGTTGACCAAGACCGCTGAACGCATCTTCATCGGCGGCACGAACGACCCCGGCCTACTCCAGGAGTGGACCTGGTTGTTCATGGACAAACAACGGGATTACGGCGACCGCGCCGACGACCTGGGTGTGCCCGGCCAGTACGCCGAGCTCAGCCGGAAGATGATCAAGCTGCGGCGAGCCATGTGGGAGGGCCATCCGCTCGTTGGCGAGCCACCCCGCGAGGTGGTTCTGGACCTGATCGGACATCTGTTCCTGACGCTCAAGCTCATGGAGCAGCAGAACTTCGGCGGAAAGGCAGGGATGCCCGGTGTGTGAGGGCAACTTCGAGGACAGCTCCTACCGGGGCAGTCGGCCGGCGATCTTCGTGGAGAACAACGGCGACGAAGTCGAGTACTTCCGCTCGCTGTGGCTGCCCGAGGAGGACAGCCCGCTCGGTCTGATGGCCTTCGGGCTTGACCGGGAGCTACCCGATTGGGTGCAGGCCGACTTTTCGAAGCCGGTGCTCGACCTCGGTCCAGGCCGCAAGCTGATCCCCGGAGCGGTCCGCATCGACTGGCCGAAGTACGACTTCGAGCCGGTGTCCGAGCACGTGCACCAGGGCGAGAACCGGCTCGGACAGCGGATCTACCGGCGCACGCCGATTCTCGGAACCTGGGGTCACCTGCCGTACCAGGATGGCACGGTCGGTGGGGTGTTCGCGATCAACCTGCTGGAGCATCTGTGGGACCCGCGCCCGCTGATCTGGGAGGTGTGCCGTGTGCTCGCGCCGGGTGCGCCGTTCACGGTGTTCGTGCCGGACGGTCGTTCGCCGCTGTACGCGCAGGACCTCGACCACAAGAAGCCGTTCGTCCTGGACAGCTTCCGGTCCCTGCTGCAGAACCCGTACTACGCCAAGGACCATCCTTCCAACAACATCAAGCTCGGATGGGCCTCCAAGTTCGCCATCAAGGAGGGCAACGAGACGTTGCTCTTCCAGGTCATCAAGGGAGATGACAAGTGACCGAAGAAAATCCGCAGTGGAAGATCGACCAGGAAGCGATCATCAAGGACGCGAAGGACCTCGGCAACGAGTTCGTTGACAAGATCAAGAGCGTCACCGAGCTGCTCTGGCCGGTCGTCTCGAAGTCCTACCTCGACGTGATCAAGCCCTACTGGGCCGCCTCGAAGTTTCTCATGGAGAAGGCCCGCAAGATGCAGCGGGACCGCGCCAAGTGGGAAGCCGAGCAGGAGCGAGCCAAGGACGACTCCAAGGACCCTGGCTACGACGCCAAGCGCCACGCGGACATGCAGCCGTGAAGGGCGCGGGGCTGATCATCGGAGCCAGCGTCGGATCGATCGGCGCGCAGGTCTGGAGCGATGCCAACGTCGACCGGCGGCTGCAGGAAGTCATGTGGTACCGGCCGCCGATCGAAGATCTGAACGTCCTCAACCCGACTGGGCTGGAAGGCTGGCTGCTTAAGGCCGGACTCATGGACAACCCGCGTGCCGACTTCGAGGGGTTCGACTACGTCGTGTACGCGGCGGGCGTCAACAAGCTCCGTTGGCTGAACGACATGACCTTCGACCACATGCGCGAGCACTTCGAGGTCAACGTCAGCGGCATGGTTATGCTGCTCAGCCGAATCAAGACGCTCTGGCCGGAGAAGGTGTTCTCCGCCGTGGCGCTGACGTCCGACGCGGCTCGCAACCCCATGCGCACCTCGGTGGCGTACTGCTCCAGCAAGGCGGCCCAGGAGATGGCCATTCGGGTTATGGCTCGGGAGTGGACCGGCTGGCGGATCAACGGGGTCGCCCCGGCCGTGGTCGCGCACACGAACATGTCGAACTCGATCGACGCCCAGATCGGCGCGGTGCGCGGTTGGACGCGAGAGGAAGCCGCCGCGTACGAGCGCACCCAGCTCCCGCTCGGTAGGCGGGTGACCAAGGCCGAGGTGTCGCAGGTGGTTCGCGACGTCCTCACCGGTCCGGCATACCAGACCGGATCCATCGTCAACATCTCAGGAGGCAAGTAGTGCCCGCTCCGATTCCGACGAACGAGAGGGAATCGTTCTTCGACTACCAGTTCCACCAGGTCGCCATGTACACCAAGGACCCACAGAAGGCCATGGGATACTGGCGCAGCCGAGGTCACCTCGATTGGATCGGGGACCAAGCCACGCTGCGCGGCTACATCACCAACCCGCTGACCGGCATCGTGTACCAGAGCTCGGTCCAGGCCGAGATGTGGTTCAACTACACGGTCCAGCCGATGGAGCTCGAGTTCCTGACGTACCACATGGGTACCTCGCGGCACTCCCTGGCGGGGAACGATCGGCCGTCGGCTCCGTTCATCTCGCACATGTCGGTGTACGTCGACGACGTCATGGGGGAGATCCGCGAACACGAACTCGCGTTCGGCTACCTGCCGTATCACCGATTCGTGACCACGGATCACACCAACCTCGGCGTCCGGAACAAGAAGCGGTTCATCGAGGCCATCTACGACACGAAGGGGTTCCTCGGCTACGACGTCAAGATGATCCAGAAGGTGCCGTGGGACTACGACGACGACATCTACCTGCGTGCCGAGATGTTCGACGACTGGAAGTCGCTGGAATCCCAGCGGCCGGACTGGAGCGAGGCCTAGCATGCTGCCCGACATCCATACGAAGACGGTAATCGGCACCGAGTACACCTTCACTGTGACCGGTGGTACGCCTCGGGAGTTCATGGGCGACGGCTGTTCGAGTGTCGGGCGGCCCCTCGGCTTTCTCGCGCCGTGCCAAGCGTCACTCGGGACGAACACGGATCATGTCCTCCTGAAGACGTACCGGCGGCGCATCCAGGACTTTTTCCTGAAGTCCTTCTGGTACAGGTGCGCAAGGTGCGACGGTTCCTGGCCAGAGTAGTTTCAATCTGAAAGGAAGACATGACCGTCAGAGTCGTCAGGATCCTGGAGTACTACTACGACAACCTGGCGCAGGCCAACGCGGACATGCGGCGGTGGCAGGTGCCGGCAAGTGGCGAGAAGCAGTTCGGAATGGGGAACCAGCGGTACCCGCTCGAGATCGTCCGGTCGTCGGTGCTCGGTCCGCAGCAGCTCTCAGCGGCCAACACCGCCGACTTCCATGACGCGCCGATCGGCTCGGCCGTCCCGCAGGCTTGGGAGCCGGGAACGACGGCCGACGACTTCGCCTACCGGCAGTCCGTGCGGGCTCACGGCGAGCTGACCGGCGTCGAGGGCTCCGAGGGTTTCCAGGAGGGCAGGGTCTGATGCGTTTCGTTTCACTCCACCACCACACCACGTTCAGCTACGGGGACGGGTACGGGCTTCCGGACGAGCACCATGCGCGGGCTGCGGAGTTGGGAATGACGGCCCTCGCACACACCGAACACGGCAACGTCTCCTCGCACGTGAAGCACGAGAAGGCTGCCAAGGTTTCCGGCGTGAAGCCGCTGTACGGCTGCGAGCTGTACACGGCACCCGACCAAGTGAGGTCAAAGTGGCACCAGACGGCCCTGGCGGAGAACGCCATCGGCTACCAGAATTTGAATCGCATCGTGAGCCGGAGCTGGGACGAGAACTTCTACCAGTACCCTACGACCTCGGGCCAGATGCTGGTGGATCACTCCGAGGGCATTATCTTGACGAGCGGCTGCGCCGATTCCCTGTTGTCATGCACGTTGCTCGGGGGAAAGTCGAATGGCGAGAAAAGGACTACGATTTCTTCGTCCGACATGGACGCAGCAGAAGTCATTATCCGCAAGTATCAAACGATGCTTGGCAAGGACAACTACTTCATCGAGGTCCAGCAGTTCCCCGCCTTGGAGCGGACACGGATCCTGAATCCAGCCTTTGCCGAGTTGAGTGCGCGCACTGGCGCGCCGCTGGTGGCAACAGCTGACTGCCACTACCCGTACCCGGCGGACAACGACATGCAGAAGATCTTGCACGCCGCGCGACGTGGCGGCGGCACGGTGGCCCAGGCGGAGGCGAGCTGGGAGTACGACATTCTGCTGACCTTGCCGGAATCAGACCAGTCTCTGCACCAGGCACTTATGGGTACTGGTCTTACTTCCAAGCAGTCGTGGGCAGCCATCCTGGCCTCGGAAGAGATCGGACAGCGCTGTACGGTCGAGCTACCGAAGAACGAGCTGCTGCGCTACCCGCTAGAGCCGGGGTACGCGGACTCGCGCGAGATGGTGTGGGAATGGATCCGGAATGGCTGGCGGTACCGGCACGCCAACAACCCGGACTTCCGACGGATGATTTCTGATCCGGCCATGAAGAAGAAGTGTCTTGAGAAGGTGAACTATGAGATGCAGGTCACTGGATCCAAGGACGGATTCATGGACTACTTCCTCATGGTCGCCGACGCAGTCACCTTCGCCAAGGATGCCGGTATTGCCGTGGGCCCCGCGCGCGGTAGCGCAGCCGCAAGCCTTGTGCTTTACCTGCTTCGCATCACAGAGGTCAACCCGATGATGTTCCCGACGATGGTGTTCGAGCGGTTCATCGACGTTTCTCGCGCGGACCTGCCAGACATCGACCTCGACTTCCAGGACGACCGGCGACACGAGGTAGTTGAACACCTGCGGCGACGCTGGGGCGCGGACCGGGTCGGTAACATCGGGAACTTCATTCGGTACAAGGGCAAGAACTCCATTGACGATGTGGCTCGGGTGCACCTCATCCCGAAGTGGAAGACCTCGATCGTCAAGGACCGCATCATCGAGCGTTCAGGCGGTGACTCGCGGGCGAGCGATTCGCTCGGTGACACGTTTGAGACGTTTCCGCAGACCCAGGCGGTGCTGGACGAGTACCCGGAACTCGGGTTCGCCATCCGGCTCGAGGGCAACATGCGGGGCATGTCGGTGCACGCGGCGGGCGTGGTCATCAGCAACAACCCGATCTCGGACACCTGTGCGGTATACACCCGTGACAACGCCACGGGCGGGCGGACCCAGGTGCTCGCGTACGACAAGAAGGACGCCGACTATGTCGGCATGATGAAGATGGACTTCCTCGGGTTGTCCACGATGGGAATGATCGCCAAGGCTCTGGAATTCATCGGAATGGACTTGAAGGAGCTGTATGCAATCCCGCTCGACGAACCCGAGACCCTTGCCGCCTTCAAGCGCAACGACGTCGTCGGAATCTTCCAGTTTGAGGGCCGAGCCACCCGGCTTGTCTGTGGAGACGTGTCGCCGGACAACTTCATGCACCTCGCAGACATCAACGCTCTGTCTCGTCCGGGGCCGCTGTTCTCGGGCATGACGGCGGAGTACGTCGAGGTCAAGCACGGTCGGAAAGTCGCCGACAAGATCCATCCGATTGTGGACGAACAGACGTCCTGGACCAACGGCCAGATCGTGTACCAGGAGCAAGTGCTAAACATCATCCGCATCATGGGCGGCTTCCCGGTCACCAAGGTCGCGGACATCCGCAAGATCATCAGCCAGAAGCTCGGCGAGATGAGCTTCAACACGATGCTGGAGGAGTTCATTGATGGAGCCAAGCGACTACATGCTGTTGATCGTGAACTCGCCATCCGCATCTGGAAGTTCATGGTCACAAGTGCTACGTATTCCTTCAACGTCGCGCACTGTGTCTCTTACTCGATGCTTGCCTTCTGGTGCATGTGGATCAAGGTCCACCACCCCGTGGCGTTCTATGCTGCCCAACTGACCAAGACTGAGAAGGAGAAGTGGCCGAAGATCCTGAAGGACGCTCGGAAGCACGGTCTGTCGGTGCTTGGCCCGGACATGGCGCTTTCCGCCGAGAGCTGGACGCCAGACTTTGCCGGCAACGCGGTTCGAGCCGGGCTGACGCAGATCGAGGGCATCGGAGCGCGGACGTACGCGGCCATCACCGAGGCGCGGGCGGCTGACCCGATCGGGTTCGTCGAATGGGACGACCTGATCAAGGTCAAGGGGATCGGCAAGAAGACCATCGAACGGATCAAGGCGTTCTGTGAGGACGAGGACCCGTTCAAACTGGACTACCTCGGGAAGCTTCTCAACGAGTACCGTAAGGGGCTCGAGTCGCAACGGTACGGCTGGGGTGGATTCCCGATCCCGACGCACACCAGCAATGATTTCCCGCAGCACTCGAAGTTCCACAGGGTTGTCTGGATCGGGATGGTGCGGAAGAAGAACTACCAGGACTACATCGAAAACCAACGCACCCGAACCGGTGACGAGGTCTCCGAGATCATCGCGCGGATGAAGGATCCGCATCTGGTGACGTCCTGTGTGCTGCATGGATACGACGACGGCGACGAGGACGTGTACCTGCGGTTCAACCGCTGGACCTTCCCCAAGTTCAAGGACGCACTGGAATCTC
>Ga0134122_10000024_pt1 | contig 70075 bp, 65 predicted proteins | sample KB302_FD_96461 | JGI IMG/M metagenome (GOLD analysis project Ga0134122, IMG submission 96461) | Terrestrial soil microbial communities without Nitrogen fertilizer from Kellogg Biological Station, Michigan, USA - KB3-0-2 | ecosystem: Environmental > Terrestrial > Soil > Unclassified ... | reverse complement strand
TTCGCGATAGGCGATCTCACCCTCGCGCTTCAACTCGACAGCGGCCACGAAAGGCAGCCTATTAGGGGCGAAGAGTCCAGCGCAGCGATTTCGATCGACCAAGGGCCGGGCTAATCTCTCAACGACACTGGGCTACACGGCGCCTTGGCGGAGTGGCTACGCAGCGGCCTGCAAAGCCGTTTACACCGGTTCGATTCCGGTAGGCGCCTCTCACGGAAACCCCGCTACGGCGGGGTTTCCGCTTGCCTGGTCGGGCTTCAGTTCTTGAAGCAGGTACCGAACGGGTACCGAAGTGTGGACCGCATCTAGCTCGCCTGGTCGGGGATCGGCGACGTGCGGAACGACACCCTGACCGGGGGCGGCCTTGGTGCAGTCGACCTCAAGCCCGGTTCCGTCGGCACCTCGGAGGTGGTGAACAACTCGTTGACCGGGGCGGACATCAACGAATCCCTCCTGGGGAAGGTCCCTAATGCCGACAAGCTCGACGGCATCGACTCGTCCGGCTTCTTGGAATCGGGGAACGTCCAGAAGCTGATTTACGAGGCCGCCGCGACCGAGGACCCGCCGATTACGGACATCGCCACCGTGGGTCCATACACACTCAAGGCCCGGTGCAAAGACTTCTCTGGCCCCGCCTTCGCAGGTCTTGAACTCTTTGCGAACGGCCCCGCGGGTAGCGCCGACTTCGCGTACCGCCGGATCCTCAATGACGGGGGCTCTGGTTCCGACCTCTCGAACACCATCCCCATCCCAGCCGATTCGTTTACCGCGATCTTCGCCGGGCAGGCCTTCGAGCCCGACTATGAGCGTAAGTTCGGGACCGCGATGCTCAAGACGGGGTCGGTGCTGATCCAACTGGACCTTCACGCCGTGACGGATGCCGATCCCGCCGGATACACCTGTCGCCTCTACGGCACCGCCACGGTGGGAACGTAGGGAGGAAACGAAGCCCTCGAAGCCGCCGGGCTCTCGGACCAGGGCACAACCCGATACGACGACTACTAGATTCAGCGCGAGGTTGACCCGGCCTGCCCGGAGTGAGAGGCTTGCACTTCCGGCGGTCGCCTGACCCGCCGACCAGCCCTAACGGACTCGCCGACGCGCTTGGCCTCCGCCTTAACCGGCTCGACGGGAGGTTCCAATGCATTCCAGGCTTCGTCCGTCTCCAGCGATGGTGGTCGCGCTGATCGCCCTGTTCGTGGCGCTTGGTGGCAGCGCGGCGGCGCTTTCGGGTTCGAACACCGTGTTTTCGGACGACATCGTCGATAACCAGGTCTTCAGCGCCGACGTGCGCAACGACACCCTCGCCGGAGGGGGTCTCGGTGCGGTCGACCTCCGTCTCGGCTCCGTCGGAGGCAGCGAGGTCGCCAACAGCTCGCTCGGAGCCAGCGAGCTCTCGCACTCGATCCCGGCGGCGCGCGTCACGCGCAGCAGCGCTCAGGCCATCCCGGACAGTCAGAACACGAGCCTGGCCTTCGACCAGGAGCGCTATGACACGGCGGACGTGCACGACAACGCGACCAACAACTCGCGGCTTACCGCACCGGTGCCGGGCATCTACGCGGTGACCGCGCAGTTCACGTGGGGAGGATCCGCAGGGAGTGGGTCTCGCTTCGCGGGGTTGATGAAGAACGGATCCACGTTGATCGCCCGCAGTCAGGAGTTGCCCGGTGACGACGACGAGAACATCACCACGCAGGTGCGACTGGTGGCGGGCGACTACGTCGAGGTCCTGGTGCTTCAGACCAGCGGCGGCAGCCTCAACGTCGCCGCCAACGGCCTCGCCCAGCAGATCACCCCCGAGTTTTCGATGAGTTGGCTTGCGCCGGGGCCGTAGCCCGCGACCGGGCCGTCCGTCGCTCCAGAGAAAGCCCTCGAAGCGGCCGGGCTGCGGGAGTAGCGAGATACTGCGCGGGCGATGTCGCAGTCACTCATCAGGGCTGGGGGATCGGCTGCCAGCTCGGGCTGGCAATCGAATCTGTAACGACCCGCCCGTCAGTCCCGTGACGGTCGAAGGTGAGGAGCTTGCTGTGGCAGGTCTCGGTCAAGGCGTCGCAGCTAAACCACGCCGCGGCGATCCGGTGTCCGTTCGGCGAGAACACGGGTTCTTTGGCGATATCAGTGATGGCTCGCTTTCGGCGACCGTCGGAGCGCATGAGAATGACGTCGTCGTCGCAGGTATGCCCGTCGCAGTTGCTGACGCGGTGAAAGACGATGTGGGAGCCGTCGGGGTCAAAGTCGGGGTTATCGGCATTCGGGTTGGCGCGAAGCAAGCGCTTGTGGGTGCCGTCTCGGCGCATCACCCAGATCCCCCGCTCGCGCTCCTCTCGCGGCGCTCCGGAGAAGACGATCCGCCTGCCATTGGGCGAGAACGCGGGGTCCCTGGCCTCCCGGTCACTGGTCAACCGCACGGGGTCGGTCCCGTCGGTGCGGACGATGACGATGTTGCCCTGTGTGTTCCAGCCGCGCGTCATGACGATGCGAGCGCCGCCGGGGGAGAAGGAGGGCGACGATTCGGGGGTGGCCCGGTGGGTGACCTGGCGCTGATCGGTCCCGTCCGCGCTCATCGTCCAGACGTTCTGGCTCTGGTCGATGTACGCAGATCCCCGGATGAAGGTGAGCCTTCGTCCGTCAGCCGACCAAGAGGGTTCGGTATCGGCGATCGCGTTGTCGGTCAGCTGGGTCGGGTCACCCCCAGCGGGCGAGATCGTGAAGATCTCCCCAGACGAGGAGGATCTGTAGATGTCCCCAGTTGAGTAGGCGATTAGCCCGTTGGCCCCTGGATAGGCCGCCCATGAGACCGCCGGGGAGAGTGCAAGCAGCGCGCCAACGACCCCTACCCCCGAAAGCAGACCTCCCCGGATCGGCTTCACATGCTGAGTGTAGGGCGCTCAGACGCAGGGGTGGGCGTTACACAGACCGGTGTTGCGTGTTTGACCCTAGGGTGGGTTGGCCCAGGCGACGAGCGGCGGATAATGGGCATAGGGCGGTGAAACGATTGGCGACGGTCATCTGTGGCGCGGCGCTGTGTCTGTTCCTCGCGGCGTGGGGAGCCAGCCCGGCGGCAGCCAAACGCGCTACCTGCTTCGGCGAGCGGGCGACGATCGTGGGCACGCCCGGCAACGACCGGATTCGGGGGACCGGCGAGGTCGACGTGATCGCCGCCCGCGGCGGCAACGACGTCATCCGGGGTCGCGGCGAGGCGGACCAGGTCTGTGGCGGCCCGGGTAAGGACGAGATGCGCGGTGGGGCCGGACAAGACCTGCTGAGGGGCAACCGGGGCGCCGACAGCGCGAACGGAGGCGTGCGCAAGGACTTCATCTTCGGCGCGCGCGGAGCGGACCGCATCCAGGGCGGCGACCGCACGGATCGCCTGTGGGGCGGCCGGGGCGGCGATCAGATCTGGGGGGACCGAGGCGGTGGAGCGGGCAACGACACGGTCTCCGGCGGCGCCGGGGCAGACACGATCCGTGGCGGGCCCAGCGAACGAGCTTTCCGCAGGCAGGTGCTCGATGGCGACGCCGGTCGGGACACGATCTTCGGCGGTTCGGGTCCGGACTCGATCCAAGGCGACGACGGCAACGATCGCGTTCTCGGGGGGGCGAGTCGCGACCTTGTCGGCGGCGGAGACGGTGATGACGATCTCTTCGGCGAGGCCGGAGACGACTGGTTGTTGGGCGAGCTTGGCAATGACCTTCTCAACGGCGGCGACGACACCGATCGGTGCGATCAGGGGCCGGGAACCGGCTTGGTCGTCAACTGCGAGTCGTAACAGACACGCGAGCTGATGCCCCCCGCCGGGCTGCGGGAGTAAGGACGCTCACCCCGCCGAATCCACCCTGAGATTTTCAAGTTTTTTTTACGCCGAGCCACTGGGGCCGTCCTACGCCTTGCGGGTGCGCTGCGCGACCGTCCCCCTGGGCGCGAGATACTGCGCGGGCGATGTCGCAGGGTGGGTTGACTCGGCCTCTGCGGAGTGAGAAGCTTGCCTTTCCGGCGGTCGCCTGACCTGCCGACCAGCCCTAACGGACTCGCCGACGCGCTTGGCCTCCGCCCAAACCGGCTCCACGGGAGGCTCCAATGCGTCCAATTCCTCGGCCTCATATCAAGAAGCGGCCGACCGTCGTTCTCGGCCTCGCCACGGCTGCGGCCCTCGGCGTGGGCTTGGTCGCCTTCCCGGGAATTGCCGCCGCCCCGCCGCCGCCGGTGGTGCCGAGTTGTACCCCCCAGTTCTCATCTGCGAGCCGATCCTGCGTGAGGCTCAAGGTCACGGGGCTTCAGGGGCCGGCGGGAATTCAGGCTGGGGCCGAGAACATCCGCCTGGGCGTCCGCACGCGTTCCACGCTTATTTTTCCGAGCGCGAGCGAGGTAACGAGCGTGGTGCTGCGATTCGATGACGACATCCTGCTGAACCTTGGGGGGATCCCGACCTGTCCCGCTTCGGAGCTGACCGGCAAGAAGATCGCCCAGGCGTGGGAGCAATGCGGCCCGGGCGCCGATGGCAGTCCACCCAGCGAGGGCAACGCCTATCTGTCGACCGGGTTGGGGCCGTTCGTCAGCGGGGTCGCGTCGACCACGGGGGCGGGGACCGACGCGTGCGTGATGGCGTTCAAGGGGGCCAACAACACCCAGATCGTGTTCTACGCGCGGTTCCCTATTGGCAATCCGGACAGTGAGTGCAACAACCCGGCGGCCAACATGGGGGGCACGGGGACGGTTCTCTTCACGGGCACCCTCTCGCACCAGCCCCTGGCCTCGCCCTACGACTGGACGCTCACGGTCCCGAACATCCAGGTCGCGCACCCCCCCCTGGACGACTTCTACGGGACCCTCACGCGTGCAACCGCCTTTCGGGCACGGTGCCCCGCCGGGCAAGACCCCCACCAGATCGAGGGGGTCGTCGCCTACACCAATTCCGGTGATCCGACCGACACGATCTCGCCGCCGTACACGGGAACGGAGGATCCATGCGCTGCTCCCTAGCGAGACCGGATTCCTAGGCTCCAAGCCGCCGCCCGCTCGGAGTAGGCGATGTCGCAGGAGAACGTCGAGAATGCCCGCCGAAGCTACGCGACGCTCAATGAGGCGTATCGCGGCGGCGACCCCAACCTCTTCCTTCCGATCCTCAAGGAGCTCTGGGACCCAGATTGCGTATTTGAGCCAGCGGGGGTGCTTCCCGACAGCAGGCCTCGCCCGCATCGCGGATGGGACGGAGTTCTCCAGTTCATCGGCAACCAGATGGACGCCTTCAGCGAGGGCTGGGTGGAGGCCTTCGAGTTCATCGATCTCGGGGACTACCTGATCGTTCCCTATCGGTTTGGCGGACGTGCCAGACACACCGGACTCGAGGTTGAGTTCTCCTTCGTGCACCTGATCAGGATGCGTGACGGAAAGGTGACCCGATGCGAAGTCCACAAGACCAAGGCCGAGGCCCTCGAAGCCGCCGGGCTGCGGGAGTAGAGCGCTCACGACCCGCCCCTGGACTCCGCGAAAAGCTCCCTCGGCGGGCCTGATGAGACGCGATTCGATTCGGGTTGCCCCCCGCTCACGCGGTCGGTCGATACGCGCTAGACGGATATCCTCCGGCTAGTCGATGGAGGGAGTTGGGGATGAGACGCAAGGGCGTTCTCGTGGGCCTGATCGGGGCGCTGGCACTGGCAAGCAGCCTGGCCGTGACCGCAGTCGTGCTGGGACATACGAAGAAGACAGTCATAAAAGACCCGCGTAACCCCAACATTGCCGGGGAGTGCGACATTCGTGAGGCCACCGCCCAGGTGGTCAAGAAGGGACGCGTGGCGCGGCATACCGTGACGGTCCGGGGGGCGCTCCCCTATAACAACGCCGCCCCCCTCGTCTGGCTCGCAAAGGGTCGGACCTCGGACCTGTTCACCGAGCCCGCCGAGGTCCTGCATCCGACCGCTAGTGGCCGCTACCACTTTGCCGACAACCGCCGGACAGTCGTGTACGAGATCAATAAGCGCGACCTTCCGCGCGCCTTCAGGCAGCGTGAGAAGTATTTCTGGTGGGCAGCCGTATCGTGCGGCGGGATGGCTGGCGATGACGCGCCGAACGATGGAAGGCAGCGTCAGGTGCTGAAGAGGCACGACCACCACTGAGTCGCCGGTCACCCCGCTCGCGAGATACTGCGCGGGCGATGTCGCAGGAGAACGTCGAGAGCGTGCGACGAGCATTCGAGCTCGTGCAGGAGGGCTTGCGGCGGAGCGATCTCGGTGCTGCATTCGACCAGTCCGTCCTCGAGGGAATCGTCGCCTCGAACTTCGAGTGGAGGGCGGGTATGAGGGGGGGCGTGGGAGTGGCAGGTATGGGTGATGTTGCGGGGCGCGAGGGATACGTGGAGCTCCTGACCACATGGACCGAGGACTTCGATGACTTTCAGCAGGAGACCGAGGCGATCATCGATGCCGACAACGATCGCGTCGTTGCAATCACACGGAACCATGGAACCGGCAAGGGAAGCGGCGCGCCCGTCGAGCTGCGCACCGCCCAGGTCTTCACACTCGAAGCGGGTCGCATCGTGCGGGTCGACGTTTTCCTTAAGCCAGAAGCTGCCCTCGAAGCCGCAGGGCTGCGGGAGTAGGTGGTCCCCGGGTCCGGTCCGGTAAGCCTCTGACCGTTCCCCCTCGCTACCCTCAGCGGTAGCCCGGGGGGGGCGCCGTGAGGTCGCGTTCAGCACCGGATTCTCTACGAGAGGAATACATGGCGCTCGTCCTCCTTCCGGTCGCGTTCGTCCTCGGTCTGGTGATCCGCGATCCCCGACGCGCCAGTGTGGCGTGCTTGCTGGTATGGCTGGCCGCGATGGTGGGGTTATTGGTCGCGAAGCTTGGCGGCGTAGGGGTTTCCCCATGGGAAACTCTGGTCCTTGCCGTCTGCCTTGCGCCAGCCGTTCTGCTTGCGAGGCTCGGGGCTCGTCTGAGGCTCGCGGCGCAGGGGGCCTGATCGGGCAGGGTGACCACTCACCACCAAGAAACGAGTAAGCCGAGATCCGCGACCTCGGCGATCAAGAAAGCCCTCGAAGCCGCTGAACTTTCGGAGTAGGCGATGTCGCAGGAGAACCTGGAGATCGGGCCGGGTCGACTTGACTCGAATGGGAGAGGGTCAAGGGCGCTCACTGGCGCGCGGCGAAGTTGAAAGTGTTGTTTTGCAGGGATTTGACCGCTAGACGTACGGGCCTGCAAAGCCGTTTACACCGGTTCGATTCCGGTAGGCGCCTCTCCCACTTCCATCCGAGCTGGACCTGTACGGCGAGCGTGGCCTGATCGGGGAGGTAACAAAAAACCGGAAATACCGGCAACACGAGGTAGCGACTAGTGGGTAGGACGCGCATCGCCGTGGCCGCTGTCGGGTTAGATCGAACGATGACTCGCGCCGAGCTCACCGACCGCATTCTCGAGCTGTCTCCGCCGCTCAGCGACGTCGAGGATTGGTACTGGGATGAGACCGAGGCGGGCGCGCCGATCGTGACGATCGGGAACTACAACACCTTCAGCGGCCTCCACAACGGCGACGTGCTGGTCTGTGGCCCGGTCCCGGACACGACGCTGACCGCCGTTTTCCGGGTCAAGCCCGACAACAGCGGCGTCCTCGTGCGGGTCGAGCCTGAACCGCTCGCGGTCGACGCGGCGGCGAAGCGTCTGTCTGGTGCCGAAGCTTCCGGCGCTCCTCGAGGGGACATGGCCTCGCTCGGAAGATGGGCTGGGGCGCTGGCCACGCTCGCTGCCGCCATCGTTTTGCTCGACTAGCACCCCGCGAGGTCTCGACGAGTCCTTCGGCGGCTACCCGCCGAAGTTGCAGGAGGACGGGGCCGCTGTCTCGAGCCCGACGACGCCGTGGTCCGACGATCCTCTGCTGATTGCCTGCTCGGGAAGGGCTCCGTGCGGCTGCGCGTAGGTGATTACGTCCGGCGCACCGTCGCCCATGCAGTCGAAGCCGACCACGCCACCGTGCAGGCTATCCGGGCTCTTTCCGTGATCAATCTGGTTCTGGAAGCTCTTGCCGATCGAGATCGGGTCGCCATTGGTGTCCAGCACCGCCTTGACGCCGGGCCCAATCGGCCTGCTGGCGTTCGAGCAGTGGAAGGCCAGCGCCGGAGCGGGGGCCAGGGCCGCGATCGACAACGTGCAGACTCCAAGCAGGGCGAAGCGTCGTTTCATCTGTTCCTCCTTCCGCCTGTAGGGAGCGGGACGATTCCCTAGGACCTTCAATCCTTGCTGAACGGATGCTTCCCATTACTTGAAGCGCTCGAAGCGGCTACGCGGCTGCATTACCGCTCATCGAGATGAATGAGGTTCGGATGCGGCGGGCTCGTTCATGTGACCCAGCGGGACTCCCGCAGCCCGGCGGCTTCGAGGGCCTGGTCCTCGCGCATGAAGATCTTCAACTCGACGATCTTGCCGTCCCGGACGCTGAAGACAAACGAGAAATCCATCTCCACCTCGACCCCGCTCTGCTTGCCGCGTCCACCAGTTCGGGCTGTGACGGCAACATGGTCGCCGCGGTCGGCCATCCTCAAAATCTCTATCTGGTAGTCGTCCCACTGGTCCGGCCAGATACTGAACGCCTCCACCACCCCGCTGTGGCCGCGCTGCTGTGGCGAAGCGCCCGGCAACTCCGGAGGCTGGGTGACGACGATGTCCTCGTCGCAGAGCCGCAACACGGCCTGCATGTCGTCGCGGTTGGAGGCGTCAAAGGCGGCGCGCACGATCTCCACGTTCTCCCGTGACATCGCCCGCGCAGTATCTCGCTATGGCGGAAGCGACCCGGCGATGGGATCGCTGGGCCCGCCGAGGTTGCTCGCGACGCTGCTTAGACGGTCTTCCCGAAGACCACGACGGCGTACGGCCCCCAGTCGCGGAATGATTTGGCGCGAGGCTCTTCGGAGATCTCAACGGCATACCCGAGCTCCCGGTAGGCAAGCGCTGCCTTCTCGGCGTTGCTCCGGCGCCAGAATCGCCCGGCGATCCGCCCGCTGCGAGCGAGCGGAGTTCCTCCCTCTGTCGTGTATGCGTCGGGTTGCTGTTCGCGCACCTTGGTCACTCCGAAAGCCAACAGATCGATTGGCAGGGGCATAGCAATGAGCATTTCGGCAGCTGTGGCAACGACCTTTAGAAACAGAACCGGCTGGGCTCGCAGCCGTGGCCCGTTGGTCCATGGATCCCGTTCGTAAGCTGACAAGCGCGGCGCTACGGGAGTCGATAGCTTGGCCACTCAGCCAGCGCGAGGGGGCGGGCCCGGTTGGGAGAGGGGGGAGCACCGGGCCCGCCAGTCGCGCGTCGATGGTTGCACCCGCGCCTTCTCGGAACGGGTTGTCCCGATCCTATGCGTCCGGTCGGCGTACGGACGGGGGCATCGCTGTCCCAATCGGCCAAAGTGCGGGAAAAAGAAGGTGGGGGAGGGTCAAAATCGCGGGAAACCGGCGCGGCTACCCGGCGGCGCTACGCAGGAATCCCAGGTTCCACTTGCATCTCGCCCCGGTGCGGTCGTATGGTCCTTGCTAACAGCGGGCACGGTCCGTGCCTGCTCTGCCTTGGGGAGGTCATCTTGTCCGCACGGATCCGCGATCACATTCGCTCGAACGTTGTCGGCTACATCGCGCTGTTCTTCGCACTAAGCACGGGCAGCGCGTTCGCCCTGAGCGGCTCGAACACGGTCTTTTCGGACGACATCGTTGATAACGAGGTGAGGACAGCCGACGTGCGCGATGACACCCTGGCCGGAGGGGGCCTCTCTGCAGCCGACCTCAGAGCCGGCTCCGTCGGCACCTCGGAGGTGGCGGCCGACAGCCTCGGGGCAAATGACTTGGCACCAGGTTCTGTTGCCAGCTCGGAGGTGGCGGACGACAGCCTGGGGGCGGGGGATCTGGCTCCAGATTCCGTCTCCAGCTCCGAGGTGGCCGCCGACAGCCTCACCGCGGGGGACCTGGGTACGGCTTCCGTCGCCAGCTCGGAGGTGGCGGCCGACAGCCTGACCGCGGGTGACCTGGCCGCGGGCTCCGTTGGGAGCTCCGAGGTGGCGGCCGACAGCCTTGGGGCGGGTGACCTGGCTGCGGGCTCCGTCGGCAGCTCGGAGGTCGCTAATGACTCGCTCACCGGAAGCGACATCGTGGAGGCGAGCCTCGGCTCGGTTGGGAGTGCCAATTTCGCAGGTGACTCCGCCCTGCTCGACGGCTTCGACTCATCGGAGTTCCTGTCGACGAGCTCTGGAGGAACCGTGAATGGCGCCGTCACCCTGAACACCGCGGCCGGCACTGACCTCGAGCTCGGCGAAGCGACCCTGTTCAGGAACAGCGGCACCGACGAGACCTTCACCATGAACAATCCCGGAGCGGGAGACCTGAACCTGTTCGTCGGAGGACAGATCACAGCCACCGGCTACATCAACTTCCCGACGATCAGCGGCGCTGCCCCGCCGAGCACTGACTGTGATGACGCAAGCGAGGCCGGCCGAGCCGTCGTCAGGACCGACGGCGCGACGAATCTCTACCTGTGCAGGGGAGCCGCAGGCTGGATCGGGAAGTAGCGGCTCTCCAGACCGGGGGGCGGCCTTAGCGCCTTCGAGCTGCGAGAGGCGCGAACCGGCCCGGCACGATGCCGGACCGGTTCCGCCTGCTTCGGATGGCGGTCGGACTGCATCTGGCTGGCTGACCAGTTAAGATGCCTGTGCAGGTTCCCAAAAGCAGCCGCGGGCGCTTTGGCGGCTGGGGCCTCCTGCCCTCCTCCTTGTTCCCAGTCGCCTGCGTCCGCCATAAGCTCCCAGCCCCTTGGACTTCGAGCTGAGTGACGAGCAGAGGCTCCTGCGCGACACGGTGCGGGACTTCGCGCGTCAGGAGGTTGCCCCGCTGGCGGCGGATCTCGATCGCGAGAAGCGCTTCCCGTATGAGCTCGTCGAGAGGTTGGGCGGCCTGGGCCTGATGGGGATCCCGCTCCCGCAGGAGTACGGCGGGGGCGGCGCCGACACCCTTTCCTATGCGCTGGCGATAGAGGAGCTGGGGCGGGTCGACTCCTCGGTGGCAATTACGGTCGCAGCCCATACCTCCCTCGGCACCCTCCCGATCCACCTGTGGGGAACGGACGAGCAGAAGTCACAGTGGCTGCCGGACCTCTGCAGCGGTCAGAAGCTGGCGGCGTTCGGCCTAACCGAGCCGGAAGCCGGCTCCGACGCCGGCGCCACTCGTACGACCGCCCGGCTCGTCGACGGCGAGTTCGCCATCAACGGCTCCAAGCAGTTCATCACCAATGCGGGCACGGACATAACCGCCTGCGTGACGATCACCGCGCTGACCGGTCAATCGGAGGACCGCCGCGAGATCTCGAACATCATCGTCCCCAACGGGACGCCCGGCTATGAGGTCGGCGAGCCCTACCGCAAGATGGGCTGGAATGCCTCCGACACCCGGCCCTTGAGCTTCGAGGACTGTCGAGTGCCCGAGTCCAACCTCTTGGGCCAGCGGGGCGCAGGACTCAGGCAGTTCATGCAAATCCTTGAAGGCGGGCGGATCGGGGTTGCCGCTCTGGGGGTCGGCCTTGCGCAGGGCGCGTTGGATGAAGCGCTGACCTATGCCAAGGAGCGCCGCACCTGGGGCAAGCCGATCTCTTCCTATCAGGCGATTCAGGGGAAGATCGCGGACATCTCTTCTCAGATCGAGGCCACCCGGCTGCTCACTTACAGAGCCGCGGTGCAGAAGGATCGTGGCGAGCCGTTCGGGCTCGCGGCCGCGCAGGCAAAGCTGATCAGCGGCCGACTCGCGGTGCGGGCCACCGAGGAGGCCGTGCAGATCCATGGAGGGTACGGGTACATCGAGGAGTACCCGGTCTGCCGCTTCTACCGCGATGCGAAGATCCTCACGATCGGTGAGGGCACCGACGAGGTGCAGCAGATGGTGATCGCGCGACAGCTTGGGTGCTAGCGCCGGGCAGGGAGGCCCCGAGGAACGGAAAAGGGCCCCTCGAGGGGGCCCTTGGTTTCCGAAGGACGTGCCGCCAGCGAATCCCCGCCGCTGGCCCGTCGGTCCTTAGTCTCACCTAACTTAACACCATGGTTCGACTTAGGTTGCGGTAATACCTCCGATCGGGACCGTGCCCCGTTTATTCGTGATTTGCAGCATGTTCCTGTGTGGACAAAGTGGCGGCGGCCCCTGCTGCGCTACGGACAACGACCGGTCGCAAAATCCGGCCGGGCAATAGGATGAACGCCGTGCGGTACCTGATCACCGGCGGCTCCGGCTACATCGGCTCGCGCCTGACGGAGATGCTCGCGGGTCGGGAGGAGGTGGAGCGGATCGTCAACCTCGACGTTCGCCCACCGGCATGGCCCCACGCCAAGGCCACCTTCGTGCGCGGGGACGTGCGCGACCTAGGGGCTGTCCGGAACCTGCTCGAGAGCCAGGAGCCCGATGCGCTCGTCCACCTGGCGTTCCTGCTCAACCCGATCCGCGACGAGGCCCGGATGTACGACATAGACGTCAACGGCACCGCGACGGTGCTGCGTGCCGCGGCCGAGGCGGGCACCCAGCAGGTGCTCGTGACCTCCTCGGCGACCGCCTACGGCGCCTTCCCCGACAATCCAAGGCCGATTGCCGAGGATTGGCCGGTTCGCGGCCAGCCCGATTTCTCCTACGCTCGCGACAAGGCCGAGGCGGACAGGCTGTGCCAGCTCTGGGCCCTCGAGCACCCCGATCGGGTGATGACGATCGTCAGGCCCTGCATCGTGTTCGGCCCCACCGTGGACAACTACATCGTGCGAGCCTGGGAGAAGTCGAGCTTCATGCCGATCATGGATGGAGTGGATGAGGAATTCCAACTCGTGCACGAGGACGACGTCGTGAGCGCCATCATCGGCCTGCTCGACGCCAGGGCAGGCGGCGCCTTCAACGTCGCCGGCGACGGCTCGCTGAGATGGGGGGAGTCAGCTCGGATGATCGGCCTGAAGACGCGTGAGATGTCGTTCAAGACTGTGCGCCGCATCTACGCCATAGCCTGGGCGCTGCATGCGCCGAGGGTGGAGGCGCCAGCGGGCAATCTCAACTTCATCCGCCACCCGTGGCTGGTCTCGAACGAGAAGCTCAAGGCGGAGATTGGCTGGGCCCCGTCGGCCGATACCCGCGAGGTCTTCATAGAGGCGATGTACGCGAAGGGGCTGACCGCCACGCCGCCGCCCCGCGTCGCGCAGGCCGCTCCCACGCCGTGACTTGCGGAGAGCGGTGGGGCCGGCGCCTCCACGGCGCCCGGCCGCGGGCGGCGCAGACAACGAGGCGGACCGGGAGAACCTGATGGGGAGCAGTGGGATCGCACAGATACCGATCACGCGGCGGAATCTCAGGAATCTGGCGCTGATGACGCTGACCACCATGTGGCCACCGAACACGCTGGTGCTGTCCCGCAACGCCATTGCTGTGCGGCGGCGCGAGCCCTGGGATAACTACGTGGAGAGGAGCGGGGCCACCCTGGAGACGCTGGCGGACCGGGCGCTCGCCTGGATCTGCCGGTCCCAGGATCGGGTGGCATCCGGCGGTGTCGGGGACTTCCAGTTCCAGGGCTGGACACCCGGATATCCCGAGGTGACCGGCTACATCATTCCCACGTTCTGGGACTACCACCGGCTGCTCGGTCGGGACGAGCTCGCGCAGCGGGCGATCCGGATGGCGGACTGGGAGCTTCGGGTGCAAAAGCCAGCGGGCGGTTTCGAGAGCCTGTACGAAGGCGAAGGACGGCCCCCCGTCGTGTTCAACACCGGTCAAGTCATCCGCGGCTTGACCAGGACCTACGAGGAGACCGGGGAGGGGCGCTACCTGGAAGCCGCGGTGAGGGCCGCGGATTGGATGGTGGCCAACCAGGATCCGGATGGGAGCTGGACCAGGGCCGGTTATCTGGGAATGAAGCGGACCTACGATGTCTACGCGGCCGCCGGGCTCGCGAAACTGTCGACTGTGACCGCGAATGACGACCACGCCCGCGCGGCGACCGCCAATTGCGAATTCGCGCTGCGACACCAGCTGGGTAACGGTTGGTTCGACCTCTGCGACAACACCCCCGGAGGCAACGCTACCCCCAGCACCCACACGCTCTGCTACACGATCGACGGGCTGATTGAAACGGGCGAGGCCCTTGGAGAGCACGGCTTCATTGTGGGCGGGCAGCGAGCCGCCCGCGCGCTCATGGACAGGGTCGAGCAGGGCGGGCGACTTCCCGGCCGGTTCGACCGCTATTGGCAGCCGGCTTCGCGGTCCGTGGTTCTGACCGGCTCTGCTCAGCTTGGCCTGATCCTGACGAGGCTCTACCGCCGCGAAGGCGAGCGGCGTCTGCTGCAGACCGCGCGCAGCCTGGTCGACTTCCTCGCCTTCTCGCAGCGGCTGAACGGCATCGGTCGGAATCGACGCGGCGGCATCGCAGGGTCGTTCCCGATCTGGGGACGGTACGTGCCGCTGAAGCATCCGTCCTGGGCGACGAAATTCTTCCTCGATCATCTCCTTGGCGTGCGTATGGCCTTCGAGAGCACGTCGCCTGCCAGCGCTGCCGCCGCAGCCGCCGATCGGGGTGACGGCGGCGTCGGTTCCTCGTGATCCTCGAGCGGCTCGGTCCAGACCAGGTCGATTGGGAGCGTCTCGACGGGTTTGCGGATCGGGTGGTCTTTCAAACGCGGGAATGGGTCGAGTTCGTGGCCAGCTGCCAGGGGGCCGAGCCGGTGATCGCGGAGCTCAAGGACGAAAGCGCGACGGTCGGCTATCTCACGGCCCTGATGGTGCGCAGATACGGAATCCCGATCCTGGGCAGCCCGATGCCGGGATGGACCACCTCGTTCATGGGCTTCAACCTCGAGGACGGGGTGTCCCGCCGGGACGCGGTGGAAGCGCTGATCGAGTTCGCATTCCACTCGCTTGGCTGCAGACATCTCGAGTTCCGTGACTATGACGTCAGCCTCGCGGATGTCGAGGGGCTTCGATTCGAGCACACACCGTGGAGGGGTTTGAAGGTGGATCTGCGGCAGCCCGAGGAGGAGATCTGGGCGGGGATGAAGAGCGAGTGTCGTACCGCGATCCGGAAGGCGGAGCGCAGCGGTGTGGTGATCGAGGAGGCGAGCGACCTCGGCTTCGCCGACGACTACTACGCCCAGCTCGAGGACGTGTTCGCCAAGCAATCGATGGTGCCGCCGTACGACGCGGGGCGAATTCGCGAGCTCATTCGCCACGTTCATCCCTCCGGGCAGCTCCTGCTGCTTCGGGCTAGGAACCCGGAGGGCGCCTGCATCGCGACCGGGATCTTTCCGGCAATGACTCGGAGCATGCATTTCCTCGCGGGAGCCAGCTGGCGAGATCAACAGAATCTCCGCCCCAACGAGGCTTTGATGTGGAGCGCGATGAGGTACTGGAGGGATCGAGGCGTGCAGGCATGCGACCTGGGCGGCTACATGAGCTACAAGCGCAAGTGGGGTGGCGACGAGGTCCGCGTTCCGTTCCTGAGGAGATCGCGCTCGAGCGCCGTCTCCCTGATGCGGAACCTGGCCCAGACTGCGTATACGGCTCGTCAGAGCCTGCGGGGCCGCATGCGCTCGGGCCTGAGGTCATCTGCGGGCTGAATGCGGATCCTCATCCTCACCCAGCACTTCGCCCCAGAGGTCACCGCGGCCCGCGTGCGGCTGGAGGCGTTTGCGGAGGGTCTCGCGGAACGCGGCCACGAGGTCGAGGTGGTCTGTGAAGTGCCCAACCATCCCGAGGGCGTGGTGCGTCCTGAATTCAAGGGGAGGGTGACCGTGCGGAAGACGATGAACGGCGTCAAAGTGCACTACGTCTGGGTCCGCGCGAGTCCGCGCAAGACCGCCGTCAACAGGGTTCTCCTCTACGGGTCCTACGCGGCGATGGCGACCGTTGTGGGATCGAGCCTGCGCCGCCCGGATGTGGTCCTGGCCTCCTCGCCCCCTCTGCCCGTCGCGGCCGCGGCCGCTCTCGTGGCCGCGCGTCACCGGGTCCCATGGGTGTTCGACGTGCGGGACCTCTGGCCCGAGGCGGCGATCATCCTCGGTGAGCTGAGCGACGGTCGCGTGGCCCGGCTCGCACGGCGACTCGAGCATTGGCTCTACCGAAGCGCAGCCGCGATCGTGACCGTCACGGAGCCGTTTCGAAGCGACATTGCCCGTCACATCGAGGATCCCGGGAAGATCAGCGTGATCACGAACGGGACGACCCGGACCTGGCTCGACATCGGCGCGAGTGAGGTGGACCGAGCGCCGCTGTCCCTTCCCGAGGACCGCTTCGTGTGGGCGTATGCCGGAAACCTGGGAATTGCGCAGGGTTTGGAGGCGGCGATCGACGCAGCCGGCATTCTGGGAGACGGCTACCAGCTGTTGCTGCTCGGAGACGGCCCCGTGCGCGAGTCGCTGCACCAGCGCGCCCAGGACCTTGACTCTGGGGCGGTCGCCTTCCACGGCTTGGTCGAGCCCGCCGTGGCCGCACGCTACCTGCGGGCCGCCGACGCCCTGCTCGTGCCGCTGGACGCCCAGCCAGCGCTGCGCAAGTTCGTGCCCTCGAAGCTCTTCGACTGCTGCGCCGTGGGCCGTCCGGTGATCGTGGCCGCAGCGGGCGAGCCCCAGCGCTTGGTCGCCGAGGGGGACGCGGGGATCGCCGTGCCTCCCGCAGATGCCGAGGCGCTGGCGGGCGCCGTGCGGCGCCTGCGCGACGACCCGGCCCTGGGCGCAAGCCTGGGCGAGGCGGGCCGAGCTTTTGCATCGCAGCATCTGCGCGAGCGTCAGGTCGCTCAGCTGGAGGAGGTCCTTCGGAGCGTTCAGTCGCGCAGCGCGTTCAGGTAGCCGAACGCGCGGCTGGCGCGAAAATGCCGCCCCACGGGAGACACCTTGAGACGAAACCGGGCTCCATCGTCCGGGTGGTAGACGCCGATCCTGGGCCAGCAGAGGGGCTCCGGCGGATGCCGCGTGTACAGGCTGCAACCCGTCTCGTATCCGGCCTCGCGAGCGGCGCGAACGATCCGCTCATCGTGGTCGCCGTAGGGGTAGGCCACCGACGTGCATGGCCGGCCCAGGCCCTCTTCGCATTCCCGCCGTGAGTCGGCAAGCTCGCGCGCCACAGCATCGTCGTCGAGCTGGGTGAGCATCGGGTGCGTGCGGCTGTGGGAGCCGATCTCCCAGCCGGCCTCCGCGAGACGGCGAAGCTGATCCCAGGACATCGGCAAGAGCTCGGGCTCGTGCGGCCCTCCGAACCACTGGTCGATCCCCGGCCAGGCCATTGGCGCCTCGCTGCCCGCGAACGAGCTCGGAACGAACACCGTGCCGCGATGCCCGAGCTTTGAGAGGATCGGGAACGCGATCTCGAACACCGAGCGATAGGCGTCGTCAAACGTCACCGCCATCGTTTTCGCCCCCTCCGGCGCACGGATCGCATCGGTGAAGGTCTCGCCGCTGTACCCGCGCTGGCCGAGCAGCCGCAGCTGGCGCTCGAGTGCTCGTGGCGTCACGGAAAGCGGGGCGGGCCAGCTCTCGCTGACGGCGTGGTAACAGAGGAGGATGGGGTGGCTCATCGGGACCGGATCGAGCGCGTCGCGCTGCGCAGGGCTCGCCGTGCCTTTCCGATCGGCGACGGTCGGATGTGGCAGGAGCCCGGAGACAGACCCACGCGCTTCAGCGCCGCACGGCATTGGTCCAGCTCGTAGGGGATCGCGAAGAAGGTGGCCCGCTCGGGCCCGAGGTCGAGCAGCATGAAACGAGCCCGGGCCCGCAGCTCCCAGGAGCGTGACTGTCCGACCGCGCCGGGGTTGAGCAGGACGGGATCGCCGCCTTGGACGGAGACCGGCCTGCGGGTCGACCTCGCCCCGGAGCTCAACGCGAATGCCCACGGGCGGTGGGTATGTCCGAGGAGGAGGATGTGCGCGTCGCCTTCGTCCTGACTGAGGGTGGTCAGCTGGCGGATGGCCTGCTGCGGCCGTCGCGTGTATTCCTGCACATCGTCGAGCGAGCCGTGGACCATCACGATCCCACCCTGCGCGGTTGCCCGCAGGGGCAACGACTCCAGGAAGGTGCGCGTCTCATCCGCGAGGACGGTTCGCGTCCAGCGGAGGCTCCGCCGAGCGATCTCCGGACAGCGCTCGTCGGAGAGACGGTCGAGGGCGATGAGATCGTGATTACCGGCCACGCAGACGGCGTCCAGCCCGGCTACGAGCTCGACGCACTCGTTTGGGAAGGGCCCATAGCCGACCAGGTCGCCGGCGATCAGGTAGCGGTCGACGCCCTGCCGGCCGAGCGCGTCGAGAACCGCGCGCAGCGCGTGCAAGTTGCCGTGGATGTCGGCGAGGACCCCGTACCGCATGACGGCGTCACCGGGCGGCAGCGTTCGGTTCGACGGACGTCGCCCCGGAGTCTTCGCTGTCGCTCCTCCCCGATAGACGCGTGCGGGCCATCTGCCTCAATCGCCAGAGGGTTGCCCGGGGAAGGGGTAGCGGGTCGTCCCAGGCGAAGCCTGATTTGGCCTCGCAGGCAAGGACCCAGCGAAGCCATCGTGCGGACGAGATGCCTTCTGCGCGCGCCGCTTGGAGGTCGTGCGCGAGGCTGCACCAGTTGACGCCTGCGCGCGAGCCAGTGGATGCCGGTCGGGGGATCCCCACCAGGTCGCTGTACACGAGCGCCGGGAGATTGACCCCGGCGAGCGCTCCTGGGTGGTGCCACAGGTTGAAGCGAGGGTTGATCTCGAGCAGACGAAGGCGACCGTCTGGCCCGCGCTTCAAGTCGAGCTTCGCGACCCCTCGAAGGTCGAGCCGCCGCGAGATCTCGCGTCCGAGCTCGGTCACTTCGTCGCTCTGCGTGATCGTGACCGCTGTGCTGTACCCGTAGCGGCGAGGATAGGTGCGAAGCTTGCGGCCTGTGAACTCTCCAGCGATCTCACCGTCCGCGTCGATGTAAGCGTGATAGCTCTCCACCGAGCTCTCCGGCCCCAGGACGGCCTCCTGAACCAGTACGTCGGGCACTGTCTCCGCAAGCCGGGGCCAGACGGCACTCAGCCCGGCGGGGCTGTCGACGTGGATCGCCTTCGCTCCGGCCACCGGCTTCCAGCTCTCGTTTTGACGCGTGAGTGGCTTCACGACGATCGGGAAGGGAAGGTCCACCGCGCTCGCGGGCTCCTTGGCGGCCGAGAGGCGCAGCGCGGCGGGCACGGGAAGCTCGAGCTCCTCGGCGAGTGCCTGGAACCGCGCCTTGTCGACGAGCGTCTCGACGAGCTCCGCCTCGGCGACTACGAAGCGGAACGCCTCCGCGAGCCGTTCCCGGTGTCGCGAGAGGAGCAACAGGTCGGCGTCGCCGTCATAGTAGAAAACCGGTGGCTCGGGCTGCGCCCGCCCGAACTCGAGCAGGCGCTCCACGAGCACGGTCGGCTCCTTCCACGGGTCGATCCACTCGAATGCGGGCACCGCTGCACGCGAATAGCGGGCCGGGTAGCTGGGCCGAGCGATAACCGCGGATCGGATGCCGGCCAGGGCGAGTGCGCGGACGAGGTCGATCTCGCCGAGCACGCAGGCGATCGGACGCCCGTCCTGTGCAGCAACCCGCGAAGCCGCACCGCCCGTCCGCGGCATGCGGGTGCGCTTGTCTTCGCCCGTCGGGATCGTGAGCCCTCCGCCGTCAAGATATCGCCCCACGAGCGGAGCCTTCCCGGCCCGCTTCGCGAAAAAAGGGCGGGTAGGGGGGAGCGGTCGCGGCGCCCCCGGCCGCATTGGCGAGTTTATGGCGGTATGCGCCACTAAGTCGCCAGTAGCGGTTGCGGATCGAGGCCGGGGCCACCAGTCGGCGACTATTCGAGCCAGTACCCCAGGTCAACCCCGAGCAGATCCCGCAGCTCCTCTACCTCTTGCGCGACGAGCGGCCGGAGCGAGCGCGTTGCGTCGTCCGGGGGAGCCTTCCGGGCGACGAACTTCGTGTTCCACCGCTTGAGCGCGGTTCCCACCCTCACCCGCGTGCTCTGCGAGGTGATGGTGTGGAGCGCGCCCCGCACCGGCTCCGGTGTGTCCCACAGGAGGCGTCGTAGCGCCCTGCTCCGCACGCGCTTGTTCGGGTTCACGACCTCGAGCTCGGGCTCGTAGCTCGGGTCCACCCCGAGGAACTCGCAGGTGCCTCGATAGACGTCGCGCGTGCGATCACGAAACTCGTCATAGATGATCACGTGGACCCGGTCGCGTGCGAACACGTCGAGATACCGCCTCAGCTGTTCGGCGTAGCGGACCGCCGATCTGTAGGAGTGCGGCGGAAAGCCGGGCGGAGTTCCAGACTGCAGCCGCTCCTCGTCGAGCGCCAGCGCCTGCTCGAAGTCCTCCACCGGCTCGATGCCGACGTGAACGAACTGCGAGTGAAGAGAGGGCAGCATCTCCAGCGGATTGCGGAGCATCGCGATGATGTCCGCCTCGGGCGAGAACTCCTTGATCTCGCCGGCCGCCTCGGATGAGTACAGGTACCAGACGGAGGCCTCGCCCAGTCGTCGGCGATCTTGCACCGCGGTGAACAGCTCCAGGTACTCGTCCCGCCGCTGATCGAGCCACTCTTGCCGTTGGGCCGGCCTTGCGCGCCGATCCCTTCTCCTGGCGAGTCGCGGGTGCAGATCGCTGCCGAAGTAGTGCCTCTCCTTCGCGGCGGCCATGCCGACCTCTGGGTGCTGGCCCAGATAGTCCGCCATCGCGGTCGTCCCACACTTCGGCGCGCCGACGATGAAGAAGTCCGGACCTCTCAGCCGCTCCGCCATCGACCACCCGACAATAGACCAGACCGCGGCTGCCGCCTGGACCCGGGAGGAGCCTGCGTTCCTGGCCGAAGTGGACCGCTTCGCGTCTGGTGGTTTGCCGATCGGGACATCGGGTACCCACAACCTGCCGCCTCGCCAGTTGGAGGAGATGGCAGGTGGCATCGATCTCCCTTGGAACGCGAGGAGTGGTCCGGGTCCCTCCCCCCTTAGCCCGGTCCGCCCCTCGCGTTTCACTGTGGCGAGGTCGTGGGGCCTGGGGCTAAACTCCGAAACCCCGGGCGCTTAGCTCAGTTGGGAGAGCGCCAGCTCGACAAGCTGGAGGTCGCTGGTTCGAGCCCAGCAGCGCCCATGGCGCTTGACTATGCCGGACGGGCGAGTCACTCTGTTAGCAGGAAGGATTGGCGTGCAGCAGTTCGAGGCAACTGCGGAAATGGTCAACGGGGTGCTCGTGGTGGCCGTGCGCGGCGAGCTCGACATCGCCACCAGCCCGCAGGTTCGCAAGCTGCTCGCCGACCTGCCGACGGATCAGGCGTACCCGGTGGCGATCGATCTCGCGCGATGCGACTTCATCGACTCAACCGGCCTCGCCACGCTGTTGCACGGGGCCAAGCACACGCAAAACGGAGAGCCTGGGGTGGCCATCGTCAGCCCGCAGGGAGAGGTGCGCCGGGTGCTCGAGCTGACGGCGGTCGACAAGTTGATTCCGGTGTTTGCAAGTCTGGAGGAAGCGGTGACGGCCATCCAGACCATGGACGCGTAACGCGTTGAGCAACGAGACCGAGCTGCTCCGCCGCTATACGGAGACTCGCGATCCGGCGCTGAAGGAGCAGCTGGTTCATCGCTTTCTGCCGCTGGCTCGGTCCCTGGCCCTCCGCTACCGCGGTTCCAGCGAAGACATCGAGGACCTGATCCAGGTCGCCAGCCTGGGGCTCGTCAAGGCCCTGGACGGGTTCGACCTCGAGCGTGGCACGTCGTTCATCGCCTACGCGGCGCCGACCATCCTGGGCGAGCTGCGCCGCCATTTTCGCGATCGGGTCTGGGAGGTGCGCCTCCCCAGAGGGCTCCAGGAGCGAACCATGGCGGTCAACGAGGCAGCGGCAGTGCTCAGCGACGAGCTCGGAGCAAGCCCCACTGTGTCTCAGATCGCCCAACGCTTGCAGTGGAAGGAGGACGAGGTCTCCGAGGCCCTGCAAGCCGATGAGGCGCGTCGCACGCTGTCGCTGGAGGTGCCCAGAAGCAGGGAGGAGGTGGGATCCGCGACGATCTTGGAGACGCTGGGCGAGACGGAGCCGGGCTACGACGCGGTGGAGGCTCAACTCGCCGCAGAGGAGGCGCCGCTCGACGAGCGCGAGCGCCACGTGCTCAGGCTTCGCTTCGAGGAAGACCTGAATCAGTACGAGATCGGGCGTCGCCTCGGGGTCTCCCAGATGCAGATCTCGCGAATCATGCGGCGGGCGCTACGCAAGCTGTTGGCGGCCGTGCAGGCGGAGCCCGTCGAAGAGCCCGACACCCGTCCGCCGAGCTGATCGCCAAGCCCGGCTGAATCGCCTTTGCGCCCGTGTATCGTGGCGTGCTCTGAGTGACGCCGCTCGAGATAACAGCGGAGCAGCATCCCGGGCAAACCCGAGTTGTCCTGATCGGCGAGCTCGACATCGACAGTACCGGCGGCTTCGAGGAGCAACTCGCTGCGTTGGAGGTCGATTCGCCTTCAATCCTCGTGCTCGACCTGCGACGTGTTGAGTTCGTGGACTCGACTGGGCTTCGAGCGGTGATCGCCGCCGATGAGCGCGCTCGGTCCCAGAGCCGCCGCCTGGCGGTCGTCAGCGGCCCGAACGCAGTCGCCCGACTGCTCGAGGTGACCCAGCTCGACCAACGCCTGGAGATCGTGGACGACCCTGACGCTGTGAGCGCCTGACGGCGGCCCAGCTCAGCGGGCGCCGAGGACCAGACAGAGCAACTCCCCGTCCTGGGAGCTCTCCACCGAGTGCTGCTCCGTGAGTCGCTCGAGCACCGGGGGTAGGTCCTCCAACGCGGAGGCCTGGACAACCCGCGTTGCCCCGCCTTCCGTGAGCGGCCCGAGGCGAACGACCAGCCGGCCGTCCGGACGGTCGATCCCCAGCTGGATCCGGTCACCGACGATCGCCCGTGGCGCGTGTGCCGCCAAAGCGTCGGTGACCAGCTCCGCCTCGGAGATGCCCTCGAGTGAGAACTCGGCTCGCGCCGCCAGCATGGCGATCACGCGGCCGAGCACCGGCGCCGCCAAGGGGCCCGAAGAGACGGTGATGGAGAGCTCGCCGGGGGGCGGAGCGGCTTCACGCCCGTCCCCGTCCTCGCCAGCGGATAACCCCTCGGTGCCGTTCTCGAACGTGAAGCCCATGCGGACCTCGGTGCCCTCTTCCATGCCGCCAAGAAACTCGACGCGATCGGTCAACGCGTGGATCAGCGACAACCCAAGGCCCTGCACCTCCAGGCCCGGCTCCGGCACGTTCGGCCGAATACCCACGCCGTCGTCGCGGACGATCACCTCGAGCTCGCCGGGCCGGACGCACAGGTGAACGTCCATCGGGCCCTCCTTGCCCTCGTAGGCATGCACCACGACGTTGTTGCAGGCCTCGCTCACGGCCGCGTTGATGTCGAGCAGCCGTGCTTCCCCGAGCCCGAGCACGTCCACAACCCCGGCCAGCGCCCGCCGGACCAGGGCCACGTTCTCGGCTCGGCTGGGCAGCATCAGACGAAGCTCGCTTTCGGTGCTCGTCATTACATCCTGCATGCGAGAACTACTGGTCAGGTTCGTTCCATGATCCGGCGCTGCGGCCTGCAAAGCTCTGCCAATCCGAAAATACCCTACTGCGCCCCGCCCAAACCCATGTCGGCCGCGCCGGTCGATGCGGCGGGCTTTGCTCGCGACCTGCTCGACCTCCCAATCGCCGCTGTCCCTGATCGCTGCACGACGACAACGGCGGCATCGTCCTGCGGCGGGCCGGCCAGGAAGGAGTCCAGCGCGGATTCGATCCGGGCGACCGTGTGCGCCGGATCGCTGACGACGGATACGCAGGCGCACAGGCGCTCCTCGCCGAACCGATCCGCCTCTCCGCGCGCCTCGGTTACACCGTCGGTGTAGAGGACGAGCTGATCGCCCCGAGACAGCTCCAAGGGCGTGACCGACCACTGGGGCTGGTCCAGTGTCCCGGCCAGAGGCCCAGACTCTCCGACCGAGTCGACCCGTCCCGCCCGAACGAGCAGCGGCAGGGGGTGCCCGGCCACGAGCAGCGAGGCTCGCGCGGGATCGTCGTCCGTATCGGGGAGCACCAGGACGATCGCGCTGCACAGCGCCAGGTCCGTCCTGCGCTTGACGCTCTCGTCGAGCATCGAAGCGGCGGCACGGGGGTCGCCCGTCAGCTTGCCCGCGGTGCGGATCGTGTAGCGCGCCAGGGCCGTCACCGACGCCGCGGCGGCGCCGCGACCGACCACGTCCCCGATCGCAAGCATCCACCCACCCTCGATCTCGAAGGCCTCGTAGAAGTCGCCGCCGACCTCATTCACCTCGCCGGCGGGCCGGTACAACGTCGCAACCTCGAACCCAGCCATCGACGGCACCTCCGCAGGCAGCAGGCCGCGTTGCAGCACCCGGGCGACCTCGGCCTGCTCGCCCGCCAGGCGCGCATTCTCCAGGACGATGCCGGCGCGGCGAGCGACCTCGACGGCGAGCCTCAAGTCGTCGTCGTCGAACGAGCGTGCCCCCGAGTCGTCGCCGAATACGAGCGTCCCGACCACCTTGGCGCCCGCCGCCATCGGCACCGCGACCGCTGAGCCGGGGTCCTCGCCCTCGACGATCTGCGGATCGCCGTCCAATCGCACCGGGTAGCGCTCGGCGAGCTGTTCCCCCGTGGCGACACCCTCCGGATCCCGGTGCGCAAACGCGACCTGTCGCAGGTCCCCGCTCTCATCCGGAATCCTCACTGAGCACCAGTCGGCGAACTGCGGGACCGCCACCTGCGCCACGGCTTCCACCGTATGCCGGTAATCGATCGAGGAACCGAGCAACTCGCCCGCCCGCGCCAGCAGCTGCTGGGCAAGCTCTGAGCGCTTCAGCTCGGTCACGTCCTCGACCGTGGTCACCGCGTACAGAAGGCGCCCGTCCGGGCCGTTGATCGCCTCCGAGCTGACCACCGCCCAGCGCTCTTCGCCGCTGGCCTTGAGGGTCAGTCGAACCTGCTCGCGCTGCGGCAGACGGCCCGTTTGCAGCCGCTGGGCGATGCGGTCGCGGTCGAGGCTGGTGCCGTCCTCGCCCCAGACCTCCAACCGTCCCAAGAGCTCGCCCTCCGCGGCCTCGACGATCTCCCGAGCGCTCGTGAAACCGAGCAGGCGAGCGGCCGCTTCGTTCGCATAGACCAGGTCGCCGCTGGCGTCGTGAACCGTGATCGCCTCGTTGATCATCGACATCACGGTGTCGAGCCGTCGCTCGACGCTCTCGAGATCCGAGAACAGGCCGGCGTTGTCCAGGGCCAGGCCGATGCGCGTCGCCAAGACCTGGGCGAAGTTGACGTCGTCGGCGGTGTAGCGTCGCTTGGACCAGGCGGTGACCAGCGTTACGGTGCCGAGCGTTCGCCCGCGGGCGGTCATCGCCGCGACGATCGACGATTGTGGTCGCAACGACTTCAGGAACTCGAAGTCGTCGGGGCCCTCCGACATGCGCCGAAGGTCCTCGGTGTCCATGCGAGGCCGGAAGTGAGCAATTCGGGTCCAGGCCGGCTCCAAGGTCACGAAGCGCTCTGGTACGGATGGCGTTCGGCGCCGCAGCCGGTCCTCGATGTCAGCGGCGTTCGGGACCCCCCTGACTCGAACAGCGGCGCGCACGACGCGACCCTCGTTGATCGCGTCGATCATGCACATGTCGGCCGCCTCGGGGACGGTCAGCTCGGTCGCCCGGCCCAGCGTTTCGGTAAGTGGCAGAGAGCCGTCGGCGAACTCGCTGATCGCATCCAGGAGTCGCAGGCGGCTGGCGTTTCGGCGCCACCTATCGCGCGCTTGGGCGCCGGCGACCGCGAAGGCCCCGGAGGCGACGATCGCGACCATGCGGATTACGTAGGTGAGACCGTGGTCGTCCTGCCAGAGGGGGCTTGCGGCGCCGGCCGTGATGGTCACGCCGGCGACCAGCGCCGTCGCCCATGGGCCCGCGAACACCGCGCAGACGAAGGGGGCCATCAGAAACGTGCCCGTGATGACCGGCGAGGGTCCGAGGATCATGCCCACGGCGATCAGGGCAGCCAGCACGGCGAGGCCCAAGAGGACGCCCCAGCGGTTCCCGCGGCGCGGGCTGGGCCCGCGGGGGAGAGCGGCTGCAAGAAGCCGCGGACGTTTCATCGCCCAAGCGTAGTCGCAAGGCGCCCCGGCCCCAAGCCCTGCCGAGTTAACGCTCCTGCCGGCGCTGACAGCGCGTCTATGCTCGCCGGCCAATGCTCGGGACCTATGCGTCTTTCGTTGTGATCCTCGGCGCCTCCCTCGTCGTCGGGCAGGGGGTATTCGCGATTTGCGGAAGACGCGAGTGGTCCTGGCTCGCGCCGGCGGTCGGGCTCGCCGTGGTCACGGCGGTCGCCTGGGGCACCGTGCGGATGCCTGGCGAGGGAGCGACGGCCCTTGCTGCGATCGCCGTGCTCGTCCTGGCCGCGCTGGCGTACTTGCGAGGACGATGCCGCGGGCTCGGCGACGCAGTGCGCATCGGTGTGCCGGTCGCCGTCGCGGCGCTGCTGGCCGCTTCGTTGCCGTTCTTCGTCGAGGGGCGCTTTGGCATTCTCGGCACCGGCCTCAACCCCGATATGTCGCAGCACCTGTTCGCGGCCGACCGCCTCGCGGAGGGGGACGGAGGGAAGCTGCTCAGCCAGGGGTACCCGCTTGGGCCGCATGCCCTCGTCGTGGCGACCGCCAAGGGGACCGGCGCGAGCCTCGTGCACGCGTTCGACGGGCTAATGCTCGCCATCGCGGTGATCGCCGCGCTCACCCCGCTGGCTCTCTTCGCACGGCTTCCCGGGTGGCGGCGACTCACCGGCGCCCTGCTCGTGGGGCTTCCGTACATGGTGGCTTCGTACCTGATCCAGGGAGCCTTCAAGGAGACGATGGAGGCGCTGTTCGTGCTCGCGTTCTCGGTCGGGTTGCACGAGCTCATGCGGGGAAGGCTCACCGTGGACGCCCGCCAAGGCGCTCCGGCGGCCTCGCGGCCTGCGCTGACGGCCATTCCACTCGCGGCGCTCGCCGTCGGCTGCGTCTATTCCTACAGTTTCCCCGGGCTCCTGTGGCTCGCAGGCACGGCCGGGCTTTGGGCGCTCGTCGAGCTGCTTCTGGTTTCGTTTCGGGATTCGCCCGCCGCCGCCGTCGTGCTCGCCCGGCGTGCGGCGCCCGCGACCGGGGTCGCGGGCGCTGCCCTGGCTCTGGCCGTCGCGCCCGAGGTCGGGCGCATGGTCGAATTCGCGAGCTTTGAGACCTTCGATCCCTCGGGCGCCGGGCTGGGCAACCTCTTCAACCCAATCTCGCCCCTCGAGGCGCTCGGCGTCTGGCCGTCCGGCGACTTCCGCCTCGACCCGGGCGACGGCGCAATGCCGGCCGCCGGCTATTACCTCGGAGGTGCGCTGGCCCTGGTCGCGCTTGGCTACGGCCTCGCCTGGTGGCTGCGGCGCGGCGAGCGTGCGGTCCCGACGGCGCTCGCCGTGGCGGCGGTGCTGTTCGCCTACGCGAACGTCGCGGGCACCCCATACCAGGAGGCGAAATCGATCGTGATCGCCTCCCCGCTGGCAATGCTGATCACCGCCCGGGCGCTGCTGGACAGCGAGCCGCTGATCGCGATCGGCGGCATCAGCGGGGTGATTGCGCGTCGGGGGGGCGGGCCGTCCGGGACTGCTGCGCGCCTGGCGATGCCCCTTCAGAACGCCCTGGCCGCCACCTTCCTCGCCGCGGCAGCCGGATGCACTTTGCTCGCGCTCGTCAACGGCCCGGTCGGCCCGGCCACGTACACGCCCGCGCTCACGGAGCTGCGGCCGGCGCTTGGCACCGCCTCTACCCTGGTGCTTGCTCCCGAGCAGCTGCTTGCCGACGAGCATGGGCGCGACTACATCGTCTGGGAGCTGCGGGGCGGGCGCGTCTGCGTGGATCAGCTGGGCGCGCCGTCGTCTTCTCCGCCTCCCCACGGGGCCGCGCACGTCATCACGCAGGGCTCGTCAGAAACGCCGCCGTTCACCCAGCTCGAATTCCATCGTCGCTCGGGCCCCTATGTGCTCTGGCAGCGTCGGCCTCTCCCGCGAGGCCACGGCTCCTGCCCTCTGATCTCGCCGGGTGGGCGGGCGAATCCGGCCGGCGACTAGGCGACCCGCTGGACCGCGGATAGCATGAATCGCCGATGGCCCCGCTGACCGTCAAGCTTCCGGACGGCTCCCGGCTCGAGTTGGAGCAGGGCGCCACCGGTGCGGACGCAGCCGCGGCAATCGGTCCGCGGCTGGCCAAGGATGCGCTCGGGGTCAGGGTGGACGGCGAGGTCCAGGACCTCGATGCACCGCTCGGGGACGGAGCCGCGATCGAGATCATCACACCTGGCGCCGATGAGGACGCCCTGTGGCTGATCCGCCACGACGCCGCCCACGTGATGGCGACCGCGGTGCTCGACCTCTGGCCGGGAACCAAGGTCTCGATCGGCCCGCCGATCGCGGACGGCTTCTACTACGACTTCGACTTCCCGAATGGCTTCCGGCCCTCCGACGCGGACCTGGAGCAGATCGAGGACCGGATGCGCGCCCACGTGGAGGCGGACGAGCGGTTCGAGCGCAGCGAGCTCTCGGCCGCGAAGGCAATTGAGCGTTTCCAAGCCGAGCACCAGCCCTACAAGGTCGAGCTGATCGAGGACCTGGTGCGCGACCAGGGGGTCGAGACGGTCTCCCTGTACCGCAACGACTCCTTCGTAGACCTTTGCCGCGGTCCCCACGGGCCCTCCACCGGCCGGATCGGCGCCTTCAAGCTGAACGCGGTGGCCGGCGCATACTGGCGCGGCGACGAGACTCGCCAGATGCTCACTCGCATCTACGGCACCGCGTTCTTCTCGGGGCAAGAGCTCGAGCAGTATCTAGAGCGGATCGAGGAGGCAAAGGCCCGCGACCACCGCCGCCTTGGCCCCGACCTGGGCCTCTTCACGCTCCGTGGCGAGGCGCCCGGGATGCCGTTCTGGCTACCGGAGGGCACCGTTCTGCTGCGCCTCATAGAGACGGAGGTGCGCGAGCAGCTCCAGAAGCGGGGCTACGTCGAGATCAGGACACCTCACATCCTCGAGGAGGAGCTGTGGCACCGATCGGGGCACTGGGACAACTACCGCGAAAACATGTTCTTCGCCGAGCCGTCGGCTCGAGAGCGCGAGGAGGGCGGGCGACGCTACGCGGTGCGGCCCATGAACTGTCCGGGCGCGTGCCTGGTGTTCGGGGGCGAAGCGCACTCGTATCGCGACTTGCCCCTGCGGCTCGCCGAGTTCGGGCTCGTTTCCCGCTTCGAGCGGGAGGGCGTCCTTCACGGCCTCCTGCGGGTTCGTGCCTTCACCCAGGACGACGCGCACATCTTCTGCACCCTCGATCAACTCGGCGCCGAGGTGGACTCCGTCTGCGAGGCGATCGACGAGCTCTATTCACGCTTCGGGTTCGACCAGGTCCGGGTGGAGCTGTCCACCCGTCCCGAGAAGTCGATCGGCACCGACGAGCAGTGGGAACGGGCCGAAGGCGCGCTGCGCGAGGCACTCGAGCGCCAGGGACGCGAGTACGACCTGAGCCCGGGCGAAGGAACCTTCTACGGACCGAAAATCGACTTCCACATCACCGACGCGCTCGGCCGATCCTGGCAGTGCGGCACCTGCCAGATCGACTTTCAGATGCCGGAGCGCTTCGAGCTTTCCTATCGCGGCGAGGACAACGCGGAGCACCGGCCGGTGATGATCCATCGGGCCCTGCTCGGCTCGATGGAGCGCTTCGTCGGAATCCTGATCGAGCACTATGGCGGACGCTTCCCGGTCTGGCTGGCGCCGGTGCAGGCGGCGATCCTGCCCGTCGCCGACCGGCACAACGACTACGCGTTGGAGATTGCGGGACGCCTGCGCGCCGCGGACCTGCGCTGCCGGATCGACCAGCGCTCCGAGTCGGTCGGCAAGAAGGTCCACGACGCCGAGGTCGCCAAGCACCCGTACATGCTGGTGGTCGGGGACCGTGAGCTGGAGGCTGGGCAGGTGGCCGTTCGCTCGCACGATGACGGTGACCTCGGCACGATGTCGCCGGACGAGTTCGCGGCTCTCCTCGAGCGTGCAGTTTCCGACGCCTAGCCGTCTATACTGGCCGGCGATGAAGGGCACGATGACGTCAACCGCACCGGCCTCTCGCCGGCTCGGCGCCAGAACAACTTGGCGGCGCCGTTAAGCGCCTGCGCCCTTGCTCCCCGGCCGTCTCGTCCCCCCGATCCTTCCCGAGCGCCCGTAGCTTGATTCGCGTCCACGCAATCTAGTGGCGAACCCGCGCTTCGACCGGTCGCCTCCCGAGCGTGACCCGACGCGGATCAACGAGCGGATCCGCGTCTCCGAGGTCCGCCTGATCGACGAGAATGGGAACCAGGTCGGGATCGTCCCGACGAACCAGGCCCTCGAGCTCGCCTCCGAGCGGGACCTCGATCTGGTCGAGGTCGCTCCCGACGCCAAGCCGCCGGTCGCCCGCCTGCTCGACTACTCGAAGTACAAGTACGAGCAGGAGCAAAAGGCGAAGGCGGCCCGCAAGCACCAGCAGCAGATCAACGTGCGCGAGATCAAGCTGCGGCCGAAGATCGCCACCCACGACTACGAGACCAAGAAGAGCCACGTTGAGCGCTTCCTCCGCCAGCAGGACAAGGTCAAGGTGACGATCATGTTCCGGGGCCGCGAGCAAGCGCACCCAGAGCGCGGCCGAGCACTTCTCCAGCGCCTCTACGACGACATCGAGGACCTGGCGACGATCGAGCAGGAGCCCGAGCAGGAGGGGCGCAACATGAGCATGCTGCTCGCCCCGGTGAGGGCAAAAGGCGGCGACGCCGAACGCCCCGCTGCCGCTTGAACTCAGGGCTCGTCTGCTTCAATAGCCGCTCGATGCCGAAGACGAAGACGCATTCGGGCACCAAGAAGCGGTTTCGCAAGACCGCCACGGGCAAGCTTCGCGGCCGCCGGGCCTATTCGAGCCACATCCTCGAGAAGAAGTCCCCGAAGCGCAAGCGGCGCATGAGGCGGCCGACCGAGGTACAACGCCCAGATCGCAAGCGGGTACGGACGCTGCTGACCGGAAGGCGGAGGTGAGATGAGCCGCACAACGAACGCCGTCGCCAGGCGCCGGCGGCGCAAGAAGGTGCTCTCCCAGGCGAAGGGCTACTGGGGCCGCAAGCACTCGAGCTACCGGCTCGCCAATGAGCAGGTGATGCGCTCGGGGCGCTACGCCTACCGCGATCGTCGCGCACGCAAGCGTGAGTTTCGCCGCCTGTGGATCGTGCGGATCAATGCGGCCGCGAGGCGCGAGGGGCTGAGCTACTCGGAGCTGATCCACGGCCTCGGCCAGGCTGGGGTGGAGGTCAACCGCAAGATGCTCGCCGACATCGCGGTCCGTGACCCGGAGGCGTTTCGCCGATTTGCCGAGCGAGCCCGGGAGGCCAACGCGGCGTAGACGCGACGGCACACACCACTGACTCCCGGGCGGCTCACCAGGTGGGCCGCCCGTCTTTTTTCGCAAAGCCAAGAACGAACAACACCAGACACACGTGATCTCCTCACTACACAACGAGAACCTGAAGCGGATCCGCAAGCTGCGCTCCCGTCGCGAGCGGGAGCGCACCGGCCTGTTCGTGGTCGAGGGCGAGGACCTGGTGGGGGCCGCCGTGGCCGCCGGTGTCGAACCCGAGCTGATCCTGGTGGCCGGACAGGACGTCGAGCCTGAGCTCCTGAACGCGGTGAGCACGCTGGGCTCGGGGGCGCGGGTGATCGGCGTCTACCCTCAGCGCTGGGGGACACTCGGCGGAAAGCTTTCCGCCTACCTGCACGGGGTCGCCGACCCCGGCAACATCGGCACGGTCATCCGGGCAGCGCATGCGCTCTGCGACGGCCCGGTCGTGCTCGGGCCGGGCTGCGCCGATCCCTATTCGCCCAAGGCCGTGCGCGCGAGCATGGGGTCGGTGTTCGCCCGTCCGCCGGCGCGCGCGGAGATGGCCGGCCTGGCCGGGATGAAGCTGGCGCTGGACGGCGGGGCGCCGACCTCTCTGGCTGACCTGGAGGTCCGGCCGCCGGTGGTGATCTGCCTGGGGGCGGAGCGCGGGGGTCTGCCGGCGGACCTCGAGTCGCGGGCCGACGCCCGCGCCCGGATTCCGATGCGCCCAGACGGCCCGGACTCGCTCAACGTGGCGATGGCCGCCACCGTGGCGCTGTATGACCTGGGCCATAGGATGGCCGCTCGTGCCTGAGGTCCAGGAAAGGATCGGGGAGCTCCGCCGCGACGCCGAGGCGGCCATCGGTGCCGCCCCTGACGTCGCCGAGCTGGAGGAGCTGCGGGTTCGCTACCTGGGACGCAAGGCGGAGCTCACCGGGATCCTGCGCGGGATCGCGAAGCTCCCGGCGGAGGAGCGGGGGACCGTGGGCGCCGCCGGAAACGAAGCCCGCACGGCGCTGGAGGAGCAGCTCGCGTCCAGGCGGGCAGAGCTCGAGGCAGCGGAGCTCGCCGACGGCCTCGCCGCCGATGCCGTCGATGTGACCCTCCCGGGCACTCCCGCGGTGCCCGTGGGCTCTCGCAGCCTGCTGATCCGGACCCTGCGGGAGATCGAGGACGTCTTCGTCGGGCTTGGGTACCGGGTCATGGAGGGCCCCGAGGTGGAGCTCGACTACTACAACTTCACCGCCCTGAACCACCCGCCCGGGCATCCGGCGCGGCTCGCCCAGGACACCTTCTACGTTGATCCCGCCAGCCTGGACCCCGGCCTTCGCCTCCAGCCGGGATCGACCATTCCGGGCCCCGAAGACGTCGTCCTGCGGACCCATACCTCGCCGATGCAGGTGCGGGCGATGGAGGATCAAGGGCCGCCGATCTTCATCGTCGTCCCGGGTCGTTGCTACCGCAGCGACCCGTTCGACGCCACGCACAGCCCCGTCTTCCATCAGGTCGAGGGCCTGGCTGTTGCGGAGGGGATCACCCTCGCCGACCTGAAGGGGACGCTGGACGAGTTCGCGAGGGCGCTCTTCGGCCCTGAGCGCTCCACCCGCTTCCGCCCCGGGTTCTTTCCCTTCACCGAGCCCAGCGTCGAAGTCGATGTCTCATGCTTTCGTTGCGGGGGCTCCGGCGCGCTCCGGGACGAAACCAGGGACCCGGTCTGCAAGGGCACCGGCTGGATAGAGATCCTCGGGTCCGGGATGGTGGATCCGAACGTCTTCGGCTTCGTGAAGGCCAACGGCTACGACCCCGAAAGGGTGCAGGGCTTTGCGTTCGGAATGGGGATCGAGCGCATCGCGATGCTGAAGCACGGGGTCCCCGACCTGCGCAAGTTCTTCGAGAACGACGTCCGCGTGCTGGAGCAGTTCCGTTGAGAGTCCCAATCTCCTGGCTGCGCGAGCACTGCGATCCCGATCTGACCGTGGGTGAGCTCGGGGAGCTGCTGGCGCTCCGTACCACCGAGGTCGAGCGGATTTCCCACGTGGGCCCCCCCTCCACGGAAGGCTTCGTGGTCGGAAGGGTGGACCGGGTGGATCACCACCCCGACGCCGACCGGCTGAGCGTCTGCCAGGTCGAGACCGGCGACGCGACCCGCACGATCGTCTGCGGCGCCCCCAACGTGGCGGCGGGGCAGACCGTTGCGGTGGGGCTCCCCGGCGCGGTCATGCCCAACGGCGAAGAGCTCGGTCGCGCCGAGCTTCGCGGCGTCACCTCCGACGGGATGATCCTCTCCGAGGCGGAGCTTCAGGTTGGCGACGACGCCGATGGAATAGTTGTTCTTTCGGAGGACGGCTGGGCTCCCGGGACTCCACTTTCCGAGGTCCTCCCGATTGCGGAGCCGGTTCTGGAGCTCGAGGTCGCCTCCAACCGGGTGGACTGCCTCGGGGTCTACGGGGTGGCACGGGAGGTGCATGCCTTCAGTGGCGCTGCGCTGGCCCGGGCGCCGTGGGAGGACGACGCGGCCCCGGCCGGCGAGGGTCAGGCGTCGGACTATGCGTCCGTGACCGTGGAGGTCCCGGAGCTCTGTCCGCGCTTCACCGCCCGGGTGTTCACGGAGGTGAAGCTTGGCCCGTCGCCGTTGTGGCTGAAGGCGCGGTTGGTCGCAGCTGGGCAGCGGCCGATCAACAACGTCGTCGACATCACCAACTACGTGATGCTGCTCACTGCACAGCCGCTGCACGCCTTCGACCTCGACCGGGTTCCCGACGGGGCGCTGATCATCCGCACCGCGGCCGACGGCGAGCGGATGACCACGCTGGACGGGGTCGAGCGGACCTTCGACGCCGATGCGGTCCTGGTCTGCGACCGTCGCGGTCCCTCGGGCATCGCCGGGATCATGGGCGGCCAGGCGTCGGAGGTCTCCGAGTCGACCACGCACGTCCTGCTCGAGGTTGCGACCTGGAACGGAGTCAACATCCTCCGCACCTCCAGGAAGCTCGGTTTGCGATCGGAGGCCTCGAACCGGTTCGAGAAGCAGCTTCACCCGGAGCTGGCCATGCGCGCTCAGCGCATCGCCTCGCGGCTGCTGGTGGAGCTGTGCGGCGCGAAGCTGACCCCGGGGACGATCGACGTCGCCGCCGAGGTGCCCCCCGCGGGCCGGCCGCGGTTGCGCGCCGGCCGTGCCGAATCGCTGCTCGGGATGCGCATCGAGCCGGAGCTCTGCACCACCTATCTGGAGCGGCTGGGCTTCAGGGTCGAGCGCGACGGAGACGACCTCACCGCCGAGGTTCCGTTCGACCGGCACTACGACGTCGGCCGCGAGGTTGATCTGATCGAGGAGGTAGGGCGCATCCACGGCTACGACCAGCACCTGCCCGCCACCCTGCCCGCCGAGATCGCCCAGGGGGGTCGGTTGACCCGTGAGCAGACGTTGCGCCGCCGGGCGGAGGACGTGATGCGTGACCTGGGCTTCGACGCAGTCGTCAACCTGAGCCTGGCCGATCCGGGTCTGCCGGGACGGCTGCGCCTGGAGGAGGGCGATCCCAGGGGGGCGCCGATTCGCGTCTCGAACCCGCTCTCGGTTGACCAGTCGGAGCTCAGAACCACCCTGCTCGGCTCGCTGTTGGACGCCGCGCGCTACAACGTCGCCCGCGGTGCCGAGCGTGTCGCCGTGTTCGAGTCGGGGCGCGCCTACCTGGCCACCGGGAAATCCGAAGCGGGAGGGGTGCTGGGCGGCGAGTTCGTGGGCGAGCGCACCCGACCCGCGTTCGAGCCGCACTGCATCGCGGCCCTCGCCCAAGGCCCGCTCGCACGGCCGAGCTGGGGGGCGGACGATCGACCAACCGACTTTTTCGCGCTCAAGGGCGTGCTGGAGGCGCTCGCCGCCCAGCTCGGGGCGGAGCTCGCATTCGCGCCGGGGCCGCAGCCCTTCCTGCATCCCGGTCGCGCGGCCCGGGTCTTGGTCGGCGAGTTGGAGGCGGGTTGGCTGGGCGAGGTCCACCCGGTCGTCTGCCGCCAGTGGGATCTCGAGCCGGCGGCGGCGTTCCAGGTCGGGCTTGCCGAGCTGGTGGCCTCCTCGTCCGTCGGGCTCGAGCAGTACGAGGACGTCACCACGTACCCGGCAGTTCACCAGGACCTTGCTGTGGTGGTCGATGAGGACGTGCCCGCCGCGAGCGTGCGGGACGCGGTGGTGACTGGTGGTGGCGAGCTCCTTCGCGGCGTAAACGTCTTCGACCTCTATCGGGGCGAGCAGGTCGGAGAGGGGCGCAAGAGCCTTGCTCTGCGGCTCGAGTTCCGCGCTCTCGATCGCACGCTGACCGACCCGGAGGTCGCCGAGCGGCGCGAGGCCATCAAGGCGGCGCTTGCCGAGATCGGCGGGTCGCTTCGTGAGTGAGGCGCGGGTGTTGGTCGCCGGTGCGTCCGGCTACGCCGGCGCGCTGGCGGCAGCCCTGGTCTGGAGGCACCCACGCCTGGAGCTCGCCGCCGCGACCTCGCGCGGCGACGCCGGCACACGACTCGACCGCCTGTATCCCCGCCACCGCGTTCCGATCGAGCTTGTGGAGTTGGATCCCGACCGGTTCGCCGGATACGACGCCGCCCTGGTCGCCTACCCGCACGGCGCGGCCGCGGAGCTCGTTGCCTCGCTCCGGGAGGCGGATGTGCCCGTTGTGGACATCTCGGCCGACTTCCGTCTTCGCGACCTGTCCACATACCAGCGCACCTACGGGGATCACGGCGCCCCGCAGCTCCTGGGGGAGGCCGTCTACGGGCTCCCGGAGCTTCACCGCGAGCCTATCCGGCAAGCGAAGCTGGTCGCCAATCCCGGCTGCTACCCGAGCGCCGCGCTGCTCGCTCTCGCGCCGTTGGCCGAGGCGGGGCTGGCGCGTGACGTCGTGATCAGCGCCGCGTCGGGCATCTCGGGTGCCGGCCGGGGTGGGGGGGAGCGCTTGGCGTTCGTCACCGTGGACGAGAACTTCAGCCCCTACGGGGTGGCCGGCCACCGCCACGCGCCGGAGATCGTGCAGGAGCTCGGGGCCCTGGGCAGCTCGGCGCCGGTTTCGTTCGTGCCGCATCTGTTGCCGCTGGACCAGGGCCTGCTGGCGAGCTGCTACGTCCACTTGGCCCGGAACGTGGGAGAAAAGGAGCTGCGCTCCCTGTACGCGGAACGCTATGGCGACGAACCGTTCGTGGAGCTGGTCGACGAACCACCCGGGGTTCGGGACGTTCGCGACACCAACGTCTGCCGCGTGCACGTTTCGCTCGACGCCGCCGGACGGGCGCTCGTCTTCGCCGCGATCGACAACCTTTGGAAAGGGGCAGCGGGCCAGGCGGTCCAGAACCTGAACCTGATGTTGGGATTGTCCGAATCGGAGGGGCTCGGGTGACCTTCTTCCGCTCACGCTGGGTCGAGGCACCGACCGGTGTGCAAGAGCTGGACCCCGCCGGGCTGGCGCCTGGATTCAGGGCGGCGGGCGTCGCCTGTGGCCTCAAGCAGGGCGGCAGCACCGACTTCGGCCTCATGGTCTGCGACTCCGACGTGGTGGCCTCCGCGCTCCTTTTGACCCGTAACGCTGCCGCAGCCGCCCCCGTGCGGGTGTGCAGGGAGGAATGCGACCGCACCGAGGTGCGGGCCGCGGTCGTCAACTCGGGGAACGCGAATGCCGCCGTCGGCGAGCGTGGCTACCGCGACGCCCTGGCCATGCGCGATGCCGCAGCGCAAGCGCTTGGTCTGGATGCCCGCAATGCGGCGATCGCCGCGACCGGCCCGATCGGGGTACCGCTCGAGATGGAAGCGGTTCGACGCGGTGTGAGCGAGGCGGCCAGCGCACTGTCCACGCACGGTGGTGGTGACTTCGCGGCGGCGATCATGACCACCGACCGTGGCCCGAAGCAGTGCACGGTTCGGGCCGGCGGCGTCACGGTCTCCGCCCAGGCCAAGGGCGCCGGGATGATCGAGCCGGGTTTCGCGACCATGCTGTGCTTTGTGCAGACCGATGCCCAGGTCCCCGCTCCGGAGACGACGCTGCGCGCCGCGGTTGCCGACTCGTTCGAGCGGATCACCGTCGATGGGCAGATGAGCACCAACGACACCGTCCTGCTCCAGGCGACCGGGTCGTCGGGTCGCCCGCTGCCGGAGGGGCTGCTTGACGCGATCCTGCTCCAGCTCGCGCTCGAAATCGTTGCCGATGGAGAGGGAGCGACGCGAGTGGGCCGGATCGAGGTTGCCGGAGGGGCCTCGAGCGAGGAGGCTGACCGGGTTGCCCGGGCGATCGCCAACTCGCCCCTCGTCAAGACCGCGTTCTATGGCCGAGACCCCAACTGGGGCCGGATCGCCCAGGCAGCCGGCATGGCGCTGGCCGGAGTTGACCTTCCCGAGCTTGGCCCGGATGTGATCGAGGCAGCGGAGCTTGGCACCGGCGCTGCCGAGGCCGAGATCGGCCTGCGGCTGGACCGCGGCGACTCCGAAGCCTGTATCTACTTCTCCGACCTCACGCATGGCTACATCGAGCTGAACGCGGAGTACGCAACGTGAGCGCGAACGTGAAGACGCTGCTCGAGGCGCTCCCCTACATCAGGGAGTTCCACGGCCGCACGGTGGTGATCAAGTACGGGGGCGCTGCGATGCGCGACGAGGAGCTTCGCGAAGCCTTCGCGACCGACGTCGTCCTGCTCAAGTACGTGGGCCTGAACCCGGTGATCGTCCACGGCGGCGGCCCGGACATCACCAACTACATGCAGCGGCTGGGAATGGAGGTCAAGTTCGTCGAGGGGGTTCGCGTCTCCGATCCCGAGACGGTGGAGGTGGCGAAGATGGTCCTGCTCGGCAAGGTCAACTCGGACATCGTCAGCCGGCTCAACCGTCACGGACAGCCTGCGGTGGGGCTCTCGGGTGAGGACGGGACCTTGTTCGAGGTCAGGGCGCATCCGAATGCGGACGAGGTCGGGTTCGTGGGGGAGGTCGAGCGCGTCGACGTCGATGTGCTCAACCACATCGCCGAGGACTACATCCCGGTCATCGCCTCCGCGGGCACCGACCGCGAGGGCAACTCCTACAACGTCAATGCCGACACCGCTGCCGGCAAGGTCGCCGCGGCCCTGCGCGCGCACAAGGCGATCTTTCTGACCGACGTTCGTGGCTGGCTCGCCGACCCCGGGGATCCCGGATCGCTCGTCTCCCGCGCCACGGTGGACGAGGTGGCAGCCGCGCTCGGAGAGGTCGAGGGCGGCATGCGGCCGAAGCTCGGAGCCTGCATCGAGGCGATCGGCGGCGGGGTGCAGTCCGCGCACATCATCGACGGCTCGGAGCCGCACTCCCTGTTGTTGGAGCTGTTCACGGACGCGGGGATCGGCACGATGGTCGTCCCTTGAGTCTCGCTGAGTTGCAAGCTTTGGAGGCGCGGTATGCGATGCCGACCTATGCGCGTGCGCCGGTCGAGTTCGTGCGCGGCTCGGGGCCCCGGCTGTGGGACGCCGAAGGCAAGGAGTACCTCGACTTCTTTGCCGGGCTCTCGGTCCACAATGCGGGCCACTGCCATCCGCGGATCGTCGCCGCGATCTCAGATCAAGCGGGCCGGCTGGGGGGCGTCTCCAACCTCTACTACACAGAGCCGGCGATGCGGCTCTGCAAGCGGCTGGCGGACGCGAGCCTCGGTGGGAAGGTCTTCCTCTGCAACTCGGGTACCGAGGCGAACGAGTGCGCGATCAAGCTCGCTCGGAAGCGCGCCCACGCCCGGGGAGTGCAGGCACCGGAGATCGTCGTGCTGCACGGCGCATTTCACGGTCGCACGCTGGGAGCCCTCGCGGCGACACCCAAGCTGGCCCGCGAGGACCTGTTCGGGCCGCTGCCCGCCGGCTTCGTGGCCGTGCCGCAGGACGCTCCCGACGCGCTTCGGGCTGCGGTCGGCGACCGCACGGCCGCCGTGATGATCGAGCCGATCCAGGGCGAGGCGGGCATCTTTCCGATCGCCGATGACGTCCTGCTCGCCGCCCGCGAGAGCTGCGATGCCGCGGACGCCATCCTGATCCTGGACGAGATCCAGTCGGGCATGGGGAGGACGGGGTCGCTCTGGGCCTACGAGCAGCTCCGTGTGCGTCCGGACGCGATCACGGTGGCGAAGGCCCTCGGCGGCGGCTTGCCGGTGGGCGCTTGCGTCACCACCGGCGAGCTCGGCGAGGTGCTCGAGCTCGGCGACCACGGCTCGACGTTCGCCGGGGGGCCGATCGGGGCCGCCGCCGCGCTGGCCGCGCTCGAGGTGATCGACGAGCCCGAGCTCCTGCGCAGAGTTCGCGAGGTTGGCGCGGATTTCATGCAGCGATTGGCCGAGCTCGACGGCATCGCCGAGGTCCGCGGTCGGGGCCTGATGGTTGGCGTCACACTTGCCGAGGGGCTGGACGCGGGCCAGGTCGCGGCGCGCGCTCTCGAGGCGGGCCTCCTGCTGAACGTACCCGACTCCGGCATGCTGCGATTCCTGCCGCCACTGGTGATCACAGCGGAAGACGTCGATTCGGCGCTCGCGATCCTTAGCGATGTCCTCGCCTGAGCGACAGCCGCCCCCGCCCGACCCCCGGCGCATTCTGGCCGAGGGGGGGTTGACGCCGAAGCCGCCACCTCCCGGCGACGGTACGTCAAGGCGGACGACCATCGCGCTGATCCTTGCCTCCGCCGTGGCCCTGGGCCTCGGCATTGCAGTTGCGGTGCTCGTCGCGTCGGGACCTGAGAAGGAGGTGGTCACGCGTTCGAAGACCACCACCAGCGTGAAGACGGTGGAGCCGACGACGACGGTCGTGACCACTGTCCCGACGATCACCACCACTGTCCAGAAGACCGTCAAAACGGTGACCAGCACGACGACCGCCACCGTCACGAAGGAGAAGCCGACGCCCGGGGGGCCGCCCGCCGGCAAGCGGTGAGATTCCGAGCGGCGGCGGGTCCGGCCGCCGCGGCGCATACACTCGCCCCCAAGGTGCACGAGGATCCCACTCGCCGAATGGGCCAGCCCGAGCCGCCTCCGGGCCCGCCTCCGCCGGGCTCGACCGGGGGCATGAGCCGCGGCGTCAAATGGGCGATCGCGCTGCTGGTGGCCGCGGTGATAGGCCTAGCCCTCGCACTCGTCGTGATCGCGGCCGACAGTGGGGACAACGAGACGACCACGACGACGGTTGCCCCGACGACCAGCACGTCCACGGCGCCAACGACGACGCCAACGACCACGTCGACGACGTCGACGACGCCCACGACGACGACGGCCACAACCACAACCACCACCACGAGCACCCAGACCGGCACCGGCGGGAGCGGCGGCACCCCGTCGCCATAGGCCCGCCTCCGCCTACGACATCCGTCCAGGCTCAAAGGTCTCGCTCCCGGCGAGGTGGCTCGGCTGCCGAAAGGAAGAGGCGAAGGGAGGCCGGGGGTGTCAAGGTCAAGCAGACAGCGAAACGCGCTTACGACGCTCGCACTAGCACTGATTGCGGGCGCAGCTCTTGCTCTGCCCTCTCCGGCCGCCGCCCACACGTGTGCGAACGTCGAACGGGGCACCGAAGCGCCGGACACGCTCGTGGGCACCGACGAGGGCGACCGGCTCCAGGCGGGCGGCGGCGCTGACGAGGTCAATGGCCTGGCGGGCCCCGACTGCCTGGCCGGTGGCCGCGAGTCCGACGTCCTGAGGCCCGGCGCCGGCGTTGATCGGGTCCGGGGCGGTGGGGGCAGCGACAAGCTGGTCACGCGTGACGGGTTTCGGGATCTCGTGCGCTGCGGCGATGGACGCGACAAGGTCGTGGCCGACTGGCGCGACCGGGTGAAGCGGAGCTGCGACCGGGTCATTCGAAAGGGTCCCAAGAGCCCCAAGCCCCACGGCGGGCCCCCGCTCCCGGCTGGGAACTGTGTGATCGACCCGGCCACCATGACCGCCCCGGGCTGCAGACTGGTGAGCTCGGATACGAGCTCGACGGCCAATCCCGAGTCGGCGTGGGGCAAGATCGACTGCGCCAGCGATTCCCGCGCCAACGACGTGACGAGCGGCGGCGACCCGCACCTGATGGGCACCGCGGCCCCGCAGGGAAACAGCGCCTACCGGCGCTTGACCGCTTTCGACGGCGATGATGTCTCCGGCGAGCGCTGCGAGCTCGGTCGGAACGAGCAGCGGTACGGCTCCAAGGGGGGCAAGGGGACCTTCCAGCTCTACCGGGAGGGCGAGCGCCGGATCACCTTCGTTTCCTTCCGGCTGCCCGGGGACTTCACGATGAGCACGAGCAGCTTCCAGAACGTGCTCCAGATGAAGCAGACCCAGCCCTCCGACAACGGCAGCTGCCCGCCAGTCCTCAGCCTTCAGGTTCGCGCCGGGGAATGGTGGCTGCAGCATGCGAAGTCGCCGGGAGCCTGCGGAGAGTCGATCAGCGAGACCCTCTGGCGCGCCCCCGCCGCGACCGGGGTCTGGGTCCGAACCGCCTTGGAGGTCACCTACTCCCAGCACAGCGACAAGGGGCAGGTCAAGCTCTATATCGACCGCAACGGCGATGGCGATTGGCTGGACGACGAGGAACAGTCACCCGCGTTCACGACCCACACGCTGAAGTACGAGACCCCGGATCGCCACGGCGCCGCCAGCGACACAGACGGCCTCGCGCCCGGGGATTCGATCCCCTCACACTTGCGGGTCGGCGTCTACCACGACCCGTCCATCGACTGCCCGGCACCGAGCGGCTGCTCAGTGCAGGTGGACAACGTGCAGGTCGTCGCGCCGTGAGTCGCTCCCGCGACTAGCCGCTACTCCGAATCGAAGCGCGCCGTCACTCACGCCCGCGACCGCAGGCTCCGGAGCGTGGCTACCGGCACCCACTACCCGAAATCCGGACACCTGCAGAAAGTCGCGATTTGACCCGGGGGCAAACGGATAGAGGGTCCCTCGACAAGGTGGGAAGGCGGATCAGACATCTCGTCGTGGGACTCGGTGCCGCGCTCGTTTTTGGCGCTGTCGGCGTCGGCGTGTCCGCCATAGGCCAAACGACCTGGCGCGTCACGATCAACGGTCCCGATGGGGCTGAGCACGTCTACGAGGTCAGCGCCGAGAGCGAAGGCGAGGCAAGGGACGCCGCCTGGGCGGAGCTTCGCGCGGAGTCCAGCACGACCGTCCGCTCGGCCCCCTCGGAGAGCTGCGAGGCAACCTTGGGGGGCGATCCCTTCACCGCCTCCATCCCGGCCTGCGCCGTCGTGTCCACGGACATGGGCCAGAGCCCAGATCCCGAGCAGCGGTGGGGCAAGATCGACTGCGCCAGCGACTCACGCGTCAGCCAGGCGGCCAGTGGTGGCGACCCGCATCCGACCGCGACGGGCAAGCTGCAGGAAGACAGCGCCTATCGGCGCCTGACGGTTTTCGACGGCGATGACGTCTCCGGGGAGCGATGCGAGCTGGGCCGGAACGAGCATCGGTACGGCTCCGACGGAGGCGATGGGACCTTCCAGCTCTATCGGGAGGGACAGCGCCGAATCACCTTTGTCTCCTTCCGGCTGCCCGAGAACTTTCACATGAACCACTCGAGCTTCCAGAACGTGCTGCAGATGAAGCAGACGCAGCCCTCCGACAACGGCAGCTGCCCGCCCGAGCTCACTCTTCAGGTTCGAGACGGGGAATGGTGGCTGCAGCACGCGAGCTCCGCCGGTCCGTGCGGCGACAGCGACACGCTTTGGAAGGCTCCCGCCCAAGCCGGGGTCTGGGTCCGCATGGCACTGGACGTGACCTACTCCCAGGACAGTGAGGAGGGCAAGGTCAAGCTCTATCTCGATCGCAACGGCGACGGCGACTCGCTCGACGCCGACGAGCGATCACCCACCTTCACGACCCACACGCTGAAGTACGAGACTCCGGATCCCGACGGCGACGACACCGACCGCCTGTCGGCCGGAGATTCGATCCCCTCGCATTTGCGCGTTGGCATCTACCACGCCTCCTCGTTTGATTGTTCGGCGCCGAGCGGTTGCTCGGTCGACCTGGACAACGTGCAGGTCGTACACCCGTAGCTCATTCGCCATAGCTACCGTTAAGTTGGGCGGTTAACGTGGGCGGCCTCCGGCGGCCCCATAGGTGGCGGGCAGCTTCTCTCGCGGCGGCGGGCCGCGATCCGACTCTCGGAACGGCGCGAAATGAGCAAGGCCTTGACAATCGTTCTCGTGGTGCTCCTGGCGGGCGCCGGCATCTTGGTCGCGTTCGGGATCGATCTCCCCGGCCAGGGGTCGCCCGAAGCATCGTGCGCCTTCCATCCGGCGACGATGACCGTTTCCGGCTGCACGGTGAAGTCAGATACCGGCTCGAGCGCCGATCCCGAGTCGCTGTGGGGGAGCATCGACTGCGCCAGCGCCTCGCGCGCCAGTGTGGTGCCGAGCGGGGGCGATCCGCACCCGACGGCCACGGGCGCGCCACAGGGAGACGATGCCTACCGGCGCCTGACGGTGCTCGACGGCGACGACGTCTCCGGGGAGCGATGCGAGTTGGGACGCAACGAGTGGAGCAATGGCTCCGGAGGGGGAGAGGGGACCTTTCAGCTCTACCGGGAAAGCGAGCGCCGGATCACCTTCGCCTCCTTCCGGCTGCCCGAGAACTTCCCGCTCAACACCCCCCTGTTCCAGAACGTGCTGCAGATGAAGCAGACCCAGCCCTCCGACAACGGGGGCGGAATCCCTGTCCTCAGCCTCCAGGCGAGCGACGGCGAATGGAAGCTCAACCATGCGAACTCGCCCTCAGGGGGGACCAGCGAGACCCTGTGGGAAGCTCCCGCCAGCGCCGGCGTTTGGGTCCGCCTGGCGCTCGACGTCAAATACTCGCAGCACGACGACGAGGGCCGGGTCAAGCTCTATATCGACCGAAACGGCGACGGCGATTGGCTCGACGCCGAGGAGCGATCACCGCCCTTCATCACCCACACGCTGAAGTACGAGCTGCCGGATCCCGAGGGCGCCTCCAGCGACACCGACGGCCTCGAGCCGGGGGACTCGATCCCCTCCCACCTGCGGATCGGTCTCTACCACGATCCCTTGATCGCGTGCCCGGCGCCGCGCGGTTGCTCGGTCGAGATCGACAACGTTCAGGTGGTTGGGCCGTGAGTCAAGCCACGGTGGCCGCAACGTTCGAAGCGTGGTGTGGCGCCTGTACACTCGGCCGCTGCTCGAGGCCAGAGCCAACCATTGGCGAGGGCGCCAGGAACTCGATGGGCCAAGAGCTCGATTGGGATGATCGATCGCCTGAAGCGCACGCGCCGCCGGGTTCTTCGCCGCTGGCGCTACCGGCACGTGCGCGACTGGATCGTTGGCCCGCCCGACTTCGTCGGCGTCGGTACGCAGCGTTCCGGGACGACGTGGTGGTGGCGGCTGCTCTGCGACCATCCCCGGGTCCACGAGCCGGCGGGCGGGAAGGAGATCCACTTCTTCGACAAGTACTTCGCGCGTGACTTCTCCGACGACGACGTGCGTGCCTACCACCGAATCTTCACCCGGCCCAAGGGAACGATCACCGGAGAGTGGTGTCCGCGCTACATGCACGACTTCTGGACGCCGGCTCTCCTGCGCAGGGCCGCGCCCGACGCGAAGCTCCTGGTACTACTCAGAGACCCGGTCGGTCGCTATCGGTCGGGCCTCAGCCACGAGCTGGATGTGCTCCAGCGGGATGTGCGGGGTAAGCGCCGCGGGTATGTGGGCGCGATGGACGCGAACGATGCCCTGAGCCGCAGCCTGTACGGCAGGCAGCTGCGGAGGCTGTTCGAGCACTTCGACCGAGCGCAGGTCCTGGTGCTCCAATACGAGCAGTGCGTGCAGGACCCCAGAGCAGAGCTCCGGCGGACCTATGAGTTCGTCGGCGCCGACGTTCCCCACCACGTGCCGACGTTTCTCACCGATCGAGCCGGTCAGTCGCATCCTCAGGTAGAGGTCATGGATGAGGTGACGGAGGCGGCACGCCACATCATCCACAGTGATCTGGCCGAGCTGAAAGCCCTCGTTCCGGAGATCGACTTCAACCTCTGGCCCTCGTGCCAGGCCATCGGTTAGGAACCGCTCAGGGCTGGATCGCCCGCCGCAGCTCTTGGACCGATCGCCCCCCCCAGGGGTCGCTGGGCGAGTGGGCGAGGACCTCGACGTTCGCATAGTCCCGACTGACTGAGGGCAGGCTTACGTGGTTGTAAGGGCCGATCGAGAGCATGGCGTAGCTGTCGCCCCCGTTGAGCGTCCCCGAGGTGATCCTCTCCGTCAGGGGACGGTACCGCCAGTAGTTGCTGTCGCCGTTGGTATCACCCCAGAGCCGGAAAGCGCCCTCGGTCTGATCACTGTCAAATTGGACATCGATGCAGAGGCGCAGCCATTTTCCGCGCGGCACGTCCCGGAAGAAGTACTCCCTGACGTGCTGGCCCTGGTTGTAATTGTTAACGAGCTTCAGTCCATTCCGACCTTCGAGCATTGAGAGGATTGGACCCCCGTGGGTCTTGATCTGCCACACCTGTGAGTACTTGGTATTGCCGCCTCCGGGACCGACGTTGTACGGCAGCGGCGTGGGGGCTTGCAGGCGAACACCCATGCAGGTGAGGCTTCTCGTGCCGGCTCTGTAGCAGTAGAAGGTGTTGCTGCACGACTGGTTTATGAGTTGCGTTCGTGTCGAGTCTCGCTGGTGGTGGAAGTCCCATTCGCTCTGAGACACAACGCGCGAGCCTGAACGAGGTGTGCCGCTACCTCCTCTTACCCCGATGAAGCGCTGCGCCCTCTTGCCAAGATAGGTCACCTGTGTGTACGAACTGCCCTTCTGAATCCACAGGTGGCCGGACGTCGGGAACCCGGCGGTCGACCGAACGTTGAGGCTTAGGCGTGGCAGGGTCTGCGACGCCGACAACTTCGTTTCCTCGATCTTCAGCGTCCGGTACCCGTGGTGGACGATGCCGTTGATGTCCGGGTGCGGATCCCCGCCGGTGGCGTGATAGGAGATCAGGGGATCCTGCTCGGCCTTGTAGCAGCACGCCCCCTGGTCGAAGGCATCCGAGACCCCACGCCATTCCGAGACCGGATTCGGATTCGTCACTGGATCGCTTTGGACCTTGGTGCAGCCGGCGAGGGCGAGCGCGAGTAGGGCGAACAGAGCGCCCAACGAAGCGCGAGGTGCTTGTTTCACAATGCCTCTCTTGGTCGCTTACGGGGTTAGCTGACGGGCTCGCGCCGAAAGGAAGCGCTATGCGGACCACTTGCCACGATTCGCCCCGGGTGGGATCTGGGTCCCCCGTTCCCGCGGATATGTGGCGGGACTCAGCGAGAAGTTGCGCAACCCTAGCAAGACCTGCAGACGAAACTCACAATTCACTAACGGAAATACGCAGATTCACTAACAGAAAATCGCATCGGGCTGTCGAGCGAACCGGAGGCCGTGACCGGTCTCCACGGCGCTCGAAACCCGCGCGGGAGCACGAAGGCAAGGGTCTCGGCGGGCGAGACGGCTCAGCTGTGGACAGAGGGGAGTCCCCTGCGCTGGGCCATATCCTGCATTGAATGCGCGGCGAGACGCCGACGGAGTAGGGCGGCGCCAGATGAAGGGTGAGCTTCACGACAGCCTCGAGTCGATACTGCCGGAGTGGGAGGAGTTGTTCCGCTCCGACCCCGAAGCGACCCCGTTCATGTCACCCGAATGGGCACGAGCGTGGTGGCCGAGCTGGGGAAGTTCGAGCCGGCCGTGGACTGTCGTCGTTCGCGATAGCGGCCGGCTCGTGGGCCTCGCGCCGTTCATCCTCCGCAGACGCGGCCCCCTTCGGATCCTGGGGCGGCCCGGCTCACACCCGAGCCAGGACATCCTGGCCACGTCTGAGCTGCGGCCGGCTGTGGCGGAGGAGGTGGTTCGCGAGATCGTCAAGAGGCGCAGGGAGTGGGACCTTCTGGCGATCAGCTGGTTCCCCGAGACCTCGTCCATCCAGCCCTCGATGAAGCGGCAGGGGCTGCGCCTGCGGGAGCGCCGTACGGCCACCTACCCTCGGCTCGAGCTTCCTTCCAGCTTCGACGAGTATCTGGAATGGCTTCCGCGCAAGCGCAGAAAGGACCTCAGGCGCCACCTTCGCCGACTCGACGACGGTGAGCTCGAGGTCGTTCGGGTCGGGGAGCCGGCGGCGATCGGCGCCGCGGTCGATCGCTGGCATGCCTTGAAGCTGAGCTGGTGGGAAGCCAAGGAGGACACGGAGATCCACCCCGGGCAGCGTGGCTCGCGATACGTCGGATTCCTGCGGGAGCTGATGCCGCTGATGGTCTCCGCCGGGCTCGGCGAGGTCTGGGAGCTCCGACACTCAGGACAGGTCGTGGGCGTCGAGGTCAGCCTGCTCGACCGGCGCAACTTCTACTCCTGGCAGGGAGGCTATGACCTCGAGGTCGCTCACCTGGGACCGGGAAAGGTCGCGATCGGGGAGGGCATACGGGCTTCGATTGCCGCTGGGCGCCGCTACTACGACCTGATGCGGGGCGCGGACAGCTACAAGTACTGGTACGGATGCCGCGATCGAGAGAGCCGCTCTCTGCTGATTGGGAACAGCCGTCCGACGTCCCGCGCGGCCCTGCTCGCGATCGGTCCCTACGAGCGGCTTCGGGGTTCCTCGGGAACCGACTCGCCGGACGGGGCAGGGGACTAGCCGGCCGCCGGGCGGTCGTTGTCGAGGCCGAGGCGGGCACGGCGCCCGCGAAACCGGCGCGTTACCGCTCGTGAGGAGAGCAGCAGGGCCGGCATCGGGTCATCTGATGCCCACATCGACCCCGCTCCAGACGGCATCCGGCGTCTCAGTAGTCGCCGAGGCAGGCCCTGCGCGGCGGCCGCCAAGTCCCCCTTCAGCCAGCGGTAGGTGACCCCGGTCGGGTAGGGGCGCAGCGGCGGACGTGGGCCGCCGGTGACGACCGCGTGCCACACCATGGGAAGGTTCACCCCGCACGCGAGCGCCAAGGGAAGACAGGCGTAGAAGCGGGGATTGACGTCGATCAGGGTCTTCCCCCGCGCGTCGTCGACGAAATCGAGTTGAGCGAGCCCCCAGTAACCAGCCCGTCGCAGGAACTCGGCGGCACGCTCGACGAGCTCGGGGTCGGGCTCGACGCTCACGGCATAGTTGATCGACCCGGCCTTCGGCGGCCACGTCTCGCGGGCGAGCCCCTGGAACTGCGCAGCCACCTGCCCGTCCCGATCGAGGACGAGCTCGAGCGAGATCAGCGGGCCGGACGCGTGCTCTTGAACAAGGACCCGCTCCTCCGGGGGCACCTCTCGCCACTCCAGAGCCGCCCGCAGCTCCTCCTCGGTCTCGATGACCTTCGCCGAGCCCAGGCGCCCGACCGGAGCGGCGGGCTTGATCACGCTGGGAAGCGGTATCGACGACTCCAAGAGCTCGGCGACCGTCGCTTCGGCGATCGCAGCCGGGGACCTCAGTCCCACCTCGGCGGTAAGGGCCTCCAGCCCGGGCTTCTCGCGGATCTTGCGCAAAGCATCGTTCGTCGGGAACGGGAACATGACCTCGGGCGGCATTTCCGCCAAGTGCTCGACGATCGCGTCGATGCTCTCCTCCCGGCTGGGGTAGACGACGAGCGGGCCGCGCTCCCTTGCAACGCGCGCGATCAGGTCGACGTAGGCCTCGGGGCTCGCCACGGCGTCAGGACCGACCTCACGCTGCCTCGTGTAGCGCGACCACAGTCCGGCGGCCGACCGATCGGGGCCGAGCGCGATCACCCCGATGCCGCCCCGGCCCAGCCCTCTTACGCCGGCGACCGCCGGGGCCAGCTGTACATCCGTTACCAGGGCGTCCAATGGGCGAGAAAGCGTAGGGCACGCCGCGGCTCATCTCGAGTGACTGGGGCCGTGTGATAATCACGTCAAGGGAGGTCCGACGATCGGACTTCGCCACGCTGCATGGCACGACGCCCTCGCATAGTTGTGATCGGCGCCGGAATAATCGGCACGAGCATTGCCTCGCGGCTCGCGGGTCGCGGCGCATCCGTGACGATGGTCGAGGCAGCGCTCCCCGGCGCCGGGACGACGGGCACGAGCCTGGCCTGGGTGAACGCCAGCAGCAAGCTCGATACAAGCCGGGAGTACTTCGACCTCACCGTCAGAGCTACGGCTGAGCACCATGCCCTCGCGGACGCACTTGGCGAAACGCGCACCTTCCATCCCACGGGCAACATCGAGATCTCCCGCCAACCCGAGGACGCAGATCGCCTGAATTCGAAGGTCACACGGCTCCAGGAAAGGGGATATCGCGCCGACCTCGTTCCCATCCGAGAGCTGGGGCAGCTGGAACCGGGCCTCAAATTGCCCGCGACAGCCGTTGCCGCTTATTACGCCGACGAGGGGTGGGTGGACGGACCGGCGATGGCACGGGCGCTGCTGGAGCGCGCCAGGCGTTCGGGGGCAAAGGTTCTCCTGCAGACGGCGGCGAAGCACCTCGTGCTCAAGAACGACGCGGTCGCGGGAGTCGCCCTGGCGGGTGGGGAAGCAGTCCGCGCAGACACCGTCGTCGTTGCGACCGGCCCATGGACGCAGGACTTTCTCGCTCGCCTCGGTGTGGAGGTTCCGCTGGCGCATGGCGAGGACGAGGGGTCAAAGGCGTTCGGCCTCCTGGTCACCGTGCTGCCGACGGCGGGAAGTCCAAGCACGGTCCTGCATAGCCGTGAGGTCAACTGGGCGCCCCGGCCTTCAGGGCATGCCGTCCTTGCGAGCGCCGGGGCGGACCGCGTGATCGCAGGTGATCGCTCGGCGGAGACGGTCAGGGCGGCGGCGAACACGCTGCTGGAGCGGGCGGCGGATCTGAGCGCGCGCTTCGCCGACGCGAGCTTCGAGCAGGCGCAGATCGGCTTGCGCGCCCTCCCGATCGACGGGTGGCCGGTCTGCGGCTGGATCGACTCGATCGATGGTCTCTACGTGGTCGTGACGCACAGCGGGATCACCCTCGCTCCGCTTCTGTCCCAGCAGGTGGCGGAGGAGATCGTCGAGGGAGGCGAAGCATCCGCCCTGAGTCCGTTCCGGCCTTCGCGGTTCGATGGCGCCGCCGGCGAGCGCGCCCCGACCGACCAATAGCTTCAGCGGCGACCGGCCAGGACACTCACCGCCGGAAGACCTTTCCGCGCAGCCAGGCGCGGAACGGGCCGAGGTCATCGCGAGCAAGCCAATGCAATTCCTGGACTCCGCGGACTGACTTGACCCACTCGCGCACGCTGACGCGATCCTCCCCCCGACTGGGGAAGACCGCGCGGAGGTCGCGCTCGTCCAGCCACTTCCTCCCATCCTGAGCCGCGGTATCACCCATCGGCTGCCCGGAAAGGTCCTGGTAACAGAGGCGAACGACGTCGAGACCGTTGGCGCCGGTGAAGAGACGGAACACGCTGCTGACCCGCGCGTTGACGTCCAGCACCTTGTACGTACCGTCGCGAACGTCGTGGCGCCATCCAACCCCACAGCAGCCGCGATATCCCAACGCAGTCATGAAACGGTACGTCTGACTCGCAACTGTGTCGTTCGACTCAACCTCCGCCAACGATGCGGTTCCCATCGAGGACAACTGGCGGAGCTTCTTTCCGGTGAACACGACGCCATGACCGTCGTCGCGTCCGAAATAGCCATTGCACATCCAGACGTTGTCGACACCGCCTGGGATGTGTTCCTGCAGTACGAAGTTCCATGTTTCGCGGGACACGGCTTCTTCAATCGCGTCGTCCAGCTCGGGCTGCGACCGAGCGATCGTGTTTTCTGGGGCGGGCAGAAACGGATCGGCCGCTTTTACGACCAGCGGAAACCCCGTCCTTGCCGCAAATTCGTCGATCTCCGCGCGAGAGGTTGGTTGCACGGTGACGGGCGTTGGAATGTCGTGCTGCGTCGCCAGCACGTGCATGTCCCACTTGTTCAGCAGCCTCCCCACAATCGAGGAGGCAGGTCGAGGAAACTGAAAATAGTCGGCCAAAGCCTCGCTGTGGCGTTCGAAAAAGATCGCAACCCAATCGTTGGTCGTGAAAAGGATCGGGTGCGAACCGTGCTTCTTCGCCAGCTTCGACCCGACATCCCGAAGGAGCTCAACCGAATCCAGCTCGGGTCGCTCAAAGAAATCCCATAGCGTCCTGTCCTCCCAGTAGCGCGAAGAAAATACGGGTGACAGAGCCGTATTTTCCGGCGCGACCGGATACACGGAGACTCCGAGGCGGCCAAGCGTGCGGGCAATGGCGAGGGGTCCGTAGCTCTGGCGGCCGCGGAACACGACCACGGCGGGTACCTGGGTATCAACGACTGGTACCTGGGTATCGATCAAGGTCTATCGCACCCGCTGGGCCTCGAGAGCCGCCTCGGCGCTGTACCACCGGATGAGCTCGTCCGGAGAGAAGATCCCGTGGTTCTGTGGAGTTGGGAGATCTGCCACGTCGGGTCCTTCCAGCCGGCCGTCGGCGAGGTAGCCCTTGTCGAGAACGCCCTGCGCCCACGAAATGACCTCATCGATCATTGGTGTCTCGACCGCGGCGATGTCCGCGAGCGCACGGGTGATCACCAGCCCGTAGGGGACGTCCTCCGTGAGGGAGCGGTATTGGAAGTTCGGAGTGAATCTCCCGGGCGTCAGCTCGACCATCGGTGTGCGCCGCTCTTGGATGGGGCCGGTTCGAAAGCACGTGGCGACCGTGCTCGAGTCGGCGGTCACGTGAGCGTATGAGGCTCGCAGCCAGTCGTGAACGGACTGGACGTGGTCGAGGCGCAGCGCCCTCTCGGTCTTGTCTCTCAGCGCGTGAGCGACAGCAAGTGCCTCGGCAGACATGCGTTCAACGACCTCTCCCATCTCATCAGTCGCCTCTGCGTACAAGAAGGGGACCGAATCGGCGTCGTACTCCTCGCCGCTCCAGGACCGAAAATGCCCGTACATCAGGCCTGTGTGTATGACCTGGCCCTGGTTGCCGAGAGTCAGGCTCAGGAAGCTCGCTGCGGGCGCGAGCCGCGTTCCAAAGATCTGGGACAGCTTGCGCGCCAGATGTTCACCGGAATCGGGCGGCAGCGATGCGATGGTCCCCTCCGCCTTCGCTGCGCCGATGTTCACGGCCTCACCCGGCTTCACGATTCGTGTCGACCAGGGGAGGGTCTGCAGGCCAAAGATCGTCTGGCGTTTGGAGCCGCGACGAGGAAGATGCCGCGCAGCCTCGAACTCGAACCCGCCTCGCGTCGGCAGGCACCCCACGGGGGTTTCATCGCCGAGGTGCGTCCCTATCCGGCGCAGGACCTCAGCGTGAGCAAAAGCCGGTACGGCGAGCAAAACCATATCTGCGTTCGGGATCACCTCCGCGGGATCTGAGGAGATGGTTCGCAGCCGATCCGCCTCCGCCTGGATGACCCCTGTGGAGCGGAGACCGTCGCGTGACCGGCCCCCGTGAAGGAGGTCGGCTCTCTCTGGTGAGCTGACCAGCCAGTCGACGTGGGCGGTGAAACGCTGTGAAAGGACTACCGCGAGGGCGTGCCCGGCGTTGCCGCCTCCGCAGATCGTGATGACGCGGGTTTCGTCGGCTGATTCACCGGTCTCGCTCATCGGGCGCCGAACGCCTCGGTTACGCCGCACTGGCTTTGCATGCGCTCGATCATAGGTGGCCCTGCGGCCGATCGTGCCGCCCTCCGGGTGCCGGCGTCAGCCGGTGTCCCTTTAGGCGCGCTAAAGGTTTTCCCGTGAACCTGGTATGCGCGCGAATCGGCGCTGGTTAGGACTGAGCGATATGGGTAGCAAGTTTGTGGGCATGAGCAGGGACGAAACAGAAGTCATTCGTCATCACTGGGACCGGCGCGCTCCGACCTTCGACGAGCATGCCGGCCACGGGCTCTTCAGCGACGACCAACGACGCGCCTGGCTCGAGTTGTTCGCCCGCTTCTCAGAGCGGCCGCACGAAGTCCTCGACGTCGGGTGTGGAACCGGCTTCATCGCTCTCAGATTCGCGGAGCTCGGACACGCGGTCACGGGCATCGATCTTTCGCCTCTGATGATCGACCGCGCCGAAAGCAAGGCCCAGAGGGCGGGACTCGAGATCGACTACCGGGTTGGAGACGCGAGCGCGCTCGATTACGAGGACGAGACCTTCGACGTCGTCGTCGCACGCCACGTCGTCTGGAACCTGCCCAGTCCTGAGCTGGGCGTCGCGGAATGGCTCCGCGTCCTTCGCCCTGGGGGCCGGCTCCTTGTCATAGAAGGCAAATGGGCCGACAATCAGGCCGCGGAGACCCACAGGCAACGGAAGAAGCGCTTGAAGGACAGATTCAAGGACGCCATCGTCGAAATCTCCGTGCGCAGCGGTATTCGTCCCAAGCGACTGCGCAGGACTCACCGTTTTTATCGCCGGGTGGAGAGGGACCTGCCATTTTCGGGCGGACCAACAGCGGACCGCCTTGTCGACCTACTGCGGCGGCTGTCTCTGGCCGACATCGAAGTCGAGCCTCTCATGGATCCGACTCTCTGGGGTGAGGAGCTGGAGTTCCCGCGGTATCTCGCTTCGGCGACCCGGCTGGACTGACAGCGACTGACTGAGGCGCCAGGGAGGTGACCTGCCGACCGGAAGGCTAGGGTACGCCGCCGTGACCCCGGACGAGAATCCTCCGGCGGTCACCTTTGGCGGCGAAGGGATCGCCTTTCCGGTTGTGCGCAGCCTCGACCGGGCGGGCGTGAGGGCCTATGCCGTCGGAGGCGACCCGGAGTACAACCCGATTGCCTACTCGCGCCACTGCGCCGGGTACACCGACCTGGGCAGCAAGGAGGGGGTGGTGGACCGCTGGCTGGACTGGCTGGCCGGGGAGGCCCCGCGCGGCGCCGTGTTGATGCCGTGCAACGACGACAGCCTGGACCTGATCGTTCGCCACCGAGCGACGCTCGAGGAACTGGGATACGTGCCGGTGGAAGCGGACGACGAGGTGCTGGCGGCGATGCTCGACAAGGAGCGGACGTACGAGCTCGCCCGCGCGGCCGGCGTCCCGACACCCCGCACGTGGACCATCGGGAGCGGCAGTGACCTCGACGAGTCGATCGAGGAGATCGGTTACCCGTGCGCGCTGAAACCCCTCCACACCCACCTGTTCGCGCGGGTCTTCGGCGTCGGATTCAAGCTGCTGGTGGCGAACGACCGCCGCGAGCTGGAGGAGGGGCTGAGCCGGATGACGGCCCTTGGACTGGAGATGGCCGTCACCGAGATCATTCCGGGACCCGAGACCGAGCTGCTCTCCTACTGCGGCTACCTGGACGAGCGCGGCGAACCGCTGACCCACTTCACCTTCCACAAGCTCCGGCAGTACCCGCCCCATTTCGGTCTCGGGTGCTACGTCGTCAGCGATTGGAACCAGGAGGCGATCGACGCCGGGCTCCACTTCCTCCGGGGGGTGGGGCTTCGCGGCCTCTTCCATGTGGAGTTCAAGCGTGATCCCCGCGACGGCCAGCTGAAGCTCTTGGAGTGCAACCATCGCTTCACGATCGAGACGATGTTCGCCGCTACCGACCTGCCGTTACTGACCTATAACCGACTCCTGGGCCGCCCGCTGCCGCCCGCCCGCCCTTACAAGTCGGGAGTGCACCTGTGGAGCCCGGTGCCGGACGTTCGGGCCTTCCTTGCGTACAGACGGCGCGGAGAGCTCACCTTCGGACGGTGGCTGTTGAGCCTGATGCACCGGCAGCGCTTTCATGCCTTCAGGTGGGACGACCCGCTGCCCACGATCCGCCACCACCTCACGCTGGTGGGGCGGGTCATACGGCGGCTGCTCTTCGGACGACGGCAGGTGCGCGAGGAGGACCCGCTGCTCGCGTCCGGGCGGTAACGGTCGGGACGCGGACCTGCACCGGTAATTGGGGCACCCCGTAACGTGCCCACCGGTTATGAACGAGAAGGACTCTCAGGCTCCCCGCGAGCTGACCGGGACGGTCGTGCGCGGCGTCGGCTTGGCCGGTGGCGGATACCTGATCACTCAGGTGATCAACTTCGCCATCTACCTGGTGCTGGCGCGGCTCGCCACGCCCACCGATTTCGGCCAACTGGCGGCGGGCGCCGTGGTCGTGCTCGCCGGGCTCTCGTTGGCCGATTCCGGCCTCAACGCGGCAGTCGTCCAGCGCCGCGACCGGATCGAGGAGGCGGCGAGCACTGCCGTAGTGGCAGTCGTGCTCAGCGGCGTCCTGTTCACGGCCGCGGCGCTCGCGATCTCCCCGCTGATCGGCCGCCTATTCCACAGCCACGAGGTGACCCTGGTGGCGGCTGCCTCCTCCGGCTGGATCCTCATCCGCTCGTTCGCGATCATCCCGGACTCCATGCTCCAGCGGCGCTTCTCGTTCCTGCGCCGGGCGGTGATCGACCCTCTGGGCATGGTTGTGTTCGGGGCGGTCGCAATCGCGACCACCGCGGCGGGCATGGGGGTCTGGGGGCTCGTCCTTGGCAACTACGCCCAGTTCACGACCATGGCCGTGTCGTCGTGGGTGCTGGGGCGGTGGCGACCGAAGCTGCGGCTCGCGTCGGTGGCGATGTGGCGGGAGCTGGTCGCCTTCGGGCGCCACGTCATGACTTCGAACATGCTCGTTCGGCTCGGTGGGGTGATCCAAACGTCGCTCATCGGGCGCCTCTTCGGCACGGACACGTTGGGCCAGTTTCGATACGGGTCTCGCGTCACCTCGTCACCACTGGGGGCATTGATGAACGCAGGTTCCTACGTTCTCTATCCGGCCCTTTCGCGGATCTCGGACGACGCGCGGAGATTCGAGCGCGGATTCCTGCGCTCGGTCCGCCTGACGTGCGCGACCGCGATGCCGTTGAGCTTCGCGCTGCTGCCGCTCGGGGTCCCCATCGCGCTCGTCGTCTTCGGGCCGCAGTGGCGGGAGGCGGGCGAGCTCATCAGTGCGATGTTCGCCTACTCCGGAGCGCGCGCCTTCATCTCCACCACCAGGGAGACGTTCAAGGCGTCGGGTCGGTCGGAGCGCTTGACGAGGATCCAGCTCGTCTCCTTCGTGCTCACCCTGGGCCTGATCGTCGCCTTCTCATGGATCGGACCGGTCGGGGTTGGCATCGGCATCTCTCTCAGTTCGATCGGCACCGCGGTGTACGCGACACGAGCCGTCTCCCCGATCACCGGGGTCCCGGTGCGACGCATCGCAGCCGAGATCTGGCCGCCCATGGTTGCGTCGGCGGTGATGGCGGCCGCAGTCTTCCTGGCGCAGCTCGCAGTCGAGCCAGAGGCTCATGGCACCGCGGTGGGGATGATCCTGTTGGCCGGGGATGTGTTGTTGGCAGGCGTTGTCTATCTCGGAGCGCTGACCGTGATCGCGCCGGGGACCGCTCGGGAGCTGCGGGAGATCATGAGCCAGCTTCGTGAGCGCCTGCCGTGGCGCCGGGCTTCCGCCTCCGCCGTCGAGCCGGAATCGAACGCAGCTGTTCCCAACCCCTGATGCCGCGGGGCTAGGCCGCCGGATCCTCGCCGAGCTCAGCCGTTCGCTCGCCCGGCACACTGCTGGTCCGGTCCCAGGGCAGGCGACCCGCGAGGAGCCGGTTGCGAGGAACCAGGATTCGGAATGTCGTCTTGTGGGCAAGGGCGCGCATCCTGGCCAGGCGTCGCTCCTGGTAGGCCTCGAACACCGAACAGGCGCTCGCGAACTCGGGGCGGTCGGTGAGCAGAGCCATTGCCTTGAGCTGCTCTATATGGAGGCGGTGATATGCGGGACTGGCGACGTTGGTCACGGCATGGGGGAAGAGGTCGTAGCGCGACCAGTAGCCCGTGTCGTAACGGTCGAGCATCCCGGCAAGGGTCTCGACACTCTCGTCATAGAGCCGCTGGGCGTCCGGGTCGCCGAGGGCGCGGGCCGCGTCGAAGCACCCCCAGATCGCGAACATGCCGCCGTTGAGCACGCAGGAGGGCGGATCGGTTGGGTACTCCTCCAGGAAGATCCCATGGTCGAGTTGGGCCATCGCGCCGCCCGCGCGCGGCGTCCGGCTGAGCGGTCCGATCGCCTTCAAGGCCGCTTCTGCGAACCGCTCCTCCGACGTCTCTTGGTAGATGCGGATGAGTAGGCTCGCGCCCTCGCCCTGCGCCATCGCGGAGACCCATGGCGGGCGGAGGGGGAACGTGTGAGGGAAGGTGTACCTGTGAAGCCACGCTCCGGCAGCCTGCCCGTCCGCCTCCTGACGGTTGACCAACCACTCCGCTGCCGAGGTCGCGACACTGCGCCAGGCCTCCCCGTCGCCGGCGAGGTAGCGCTCGTAGTAGGCGAGGCCGCGTTGCGCGACAGAAACGTAGGACTCCTGGTGCGATGCCAGCCAGGCCGGGGGCCATTCGGGAGAGGGAGCCTTGACACGGAAGTCGATCGGGTAGCCTCGCGTCTCCGTGGCGCTCAGCTGGGCGCCCATAGGCAGATCGAAAGAACGCAGTTGGCGGGGCATGCGACGGCCCAGAGTAGCTTCGCCGGATGAGCAGGACCCCAAAGGCACGAAAGCTTCGCCATCTGACCCTCGTCGACCGGATCGGCTCCTTCGGCGGGGGAGAGCGGCTTGCCGCCGAGTTCTCGAAGCGGCTCTCACCTGAACGCTTCGACAGAATTCTTTGTGCAACACGCTGGGGACCCGAGGTCGAGTCGCGGCCGACCCGGGCGCAGGCGGTCGACGATCTCTCTGAGCACGGCGTCAGGTTCGTCGGCCTCGACCGCAGGCACGCCCTGGGCCTGCGGTCGTGGCGAGAGCTCCTGCTGTTGATGCGCCGGGAGCGGATCGACGTCCTGCACGCGCACAAGTTCGGCTCAAATCTGTGGGCCGCCCTCCTGGGGCCACGCGCGGGCGTGCCGCTGATCGTCGCCCACGAGCACACGTGGTCGTTCGAGGGCGGCGCCCAGCGGCGCTTCATCGACCGCCAGGTGATCGCCCGTCGCTGCGACATGGTGGTGGCGGTCTCTCGCGAGGACCGGCGCAGGCTGGTCGAGCTCGAGGGGCTACCCCCGGAGCGCGTGGTCTACATCCCGAACGGCATCCCCGCGCCGCCACCTCCGACGGGAGCCGTGCAACGCGCCGGCCTCGGCCTCCACGAGGACGATCTCGTGGTTGGGACGGTGGGCGTCCTTCGGCCCCAGAAGGCGCTGGACGTCCTCGTCAAAGCGGCCGCGATCCTGCGCGGGGAGTTTCCCAGCCTGCGCGTCCTCATGGTCGGCGCCGGACCGGACTACGGGACGCTCGAGAAGCTGATCGATGACCTCGACCTCTCGAACACGGTCAGCATGCTCGGCTTCCGCACGGACGTCCCCGAGCTGCTGCCGATCTTCGACGTGGCAGCATCTTCATCCGACTTCGAGGGCAGTCCCCTGGCGGTCCTGGAGTACATGGAGGCGGGCCTGCCCGTGGTCTCGACCAGGGTCGGCGGGGTCCCTGACCTGGTCGAAGACGGGGTCACGGGCCTGCTGGTGGACCGGGGGGATCCCGGGGCGCTCGCGCGCGCGATCGCTGAGCTGCTCCGCGACCCCGACCGGCGCGCTCGGATGGGACATGAAGCCCGTGAACGGCGGCGGCGCGAGTTCGACATCGATCACACGGTCGAGCGCATCGAGCAGCTCTACGAGGATCTCTGGCGCGACAAGGCTGGAGCCGGCTAGGTCGGTGCAGGGCGCCGCTCGATCCTCCGGGAGACCGCGAGCAATGCCGGGCCGATGGCGAGCAGCAGCCATAGCACCTTCGAGTATTGGTCGGAGAGGAAGAAATCGGCGGCGAGCAGGGCCAAGATGGCCACGATCACCGCGCGGGTTATGAGCTCCATCTCGCCGTCACCCAAGCGGGCGAAGCGCCGTGCCGCCAGGACAGCAGCTCGCAGCGATCCTGCGACGATCAAGAGGAAGAGGCACAGGCCGACGACCCCGAGCTCGGCCAAGAAGCCCAGGTAGATGTTGTGAGCGACATGGGGCTCGTCCACCACGTACTTGTCCTGCTGAAGCGCCCCGGGCTCGACCAGGAGGTAGTGGATCGAGGAAACGGGGAAGTTCCCTGCCCCGACGCCCGTGACCGGGTTCGCTTCCACCATCCGCCACCCGACCTTCCAGATGTCGGTCCGCCCGCTGCCGCCGTCCGCCTCGAACAGCCTGTGCCCCGCGGCGGGAACCACCGCCGTGAAGTACCCGATCGCGATCACCGCCACGAGTAGCGCCAGGCTGGCGGCCAGGAAGCGTCGCCCGCGCGCGACGAGCACCGTCGCCACCATCGCCGCGCCGAGGGCGAACAGGCCACCCCTGGAGACCGTGAAGAAGATGCCGAGCAGGGTGATCGTGGCCGCGGCCGCGGCCGCGAGGCGGACCGCGCTCGATCGTGCGCTGCTTGCTGCCAGCGCGATCGAGAGCGTGAAGCCGACCACGAGCACCGATGCCAGCTGATTGGGATCGCCAATCGTGCCGGCGAGCCGGTTGAGCCCGCTGGCGGAGGTCGGTCCTGTCGCGTAGCCGGCTGCGCTGGGCTGCGCGACGATGCCGTAGAGCCCGGCGATCACGGCGCCGGCGACGAGCGCTCCGATCAAGGCGCGCACGTGCTTGCGGCTTTGGATCGCCGTGAAGACCACCAGGAACAGCGCCGCGTTGAGCACGTAGCGGAGCAACGCGGAGGTCGTGGCGCCCGGCTGCTCGGCCCAGATCGTGCTCATCGTGACCCAGAGGAGGAACAGTGCGATGCACCAGGACATCCACGGGTGGACCGCCCAGAACAACTCTTCCGACCGGTCCCGGGTGGCGATTCTCGCCAACCAGGAGATCGCCAGCGCGAGCCCCGCGAGCTTGGTGATGTTCACCGCCAGGCCCGCCCCCGGCGTCAGGCTGAGAAACGTGATCAGCGTGAAGAGCACCAACCCCGAGGCCAGGTCCGCCGTGGCGATCAGCACGAACGCAATGCCGAACGCTGCGAGGATCGCCAGGGTCGGGTCGCGGCCGGCGAGGAGGCCGATGGCTGCGGCCGTGGCCCCGAAACCCGCGGCGAATCCCCAGTTAGGCCCTGCCAGCCTGCCTACCAAGGTGGTGAGCCTACTCGGATCGTGGGGCGCCGCTGCGAACCGGTTCGCCGGCCGGATCGGCCAGGTCGCCGCTGATCACCGGCCGCGGCCTTTCCTGCTGGCGTCGCTGGGCGGCGTAGTAGTGGTAGTCCGATCGCCTGGGCTTCGGCGTGCCGACGACCGCAAACCCGACCGGCCTGATGCCATGCTCGGCGAGCAACTCGCCGAGGTGTGAGAGCTTCCTGAGGTCGGTCCTGCCGATCCCGGCGACGAGCAATACCTCGTCCATGTAGCTGGCGAGGGGCAGCGCGTCGATGACATCGCCGAGCGGAGCCGAGTCGACCACGACGTAGTCGGCCAGGCGGCGAGCCTCAGCGATCATCTCCCGCGCGGCCGGCAGGGAGAAAAGATCGCTGATCCACCCCCCGGCGTAGTCGGCCAGAAGCAGGCCGAAGTTCGAGCCGAGGGTGGACGTTGCCACGAGCGCATCCTGAAGCGCCACGCTGTCGATGAGCACGCTCTCGATCCCGTACTTGACCTGCACATCGAGTGCCTGCGCGATCGCGGGCCTTCGCAGGTCGGCCTCGATGAGGATCACGCTGTGGCCAACGGAGGCGAGCGACGACGCCAAGTTGATCGCCGTGGTCGTCTTGCCCTCGGAGGAGGAGCTCCCGGTGACGAGGATCGCGGAGGAGTCGGCGCCCGAGGCGCGGCGCGACGCTGCGAGCGTTCCCCGGAGTGTCCGGTAGGCCTCCAACTCGGCCAGCGACAGGTCTGTCGGGGCGAGCGGCTTGCTGGTCCGCCGTTGCTTTCTCGGAATGCGCGCCAGGATCGGCAGTCGGTACAGACGCTTCAGCTGCTCCTCGCGCCGCAGGCGCGGGTCGAGCAACTCGAACGCGAATGCGCCACCGATGCCGAGCACCAACCCAGCAAGCAGCCCGCCGGCGATGCTGAGCTTGGTCTTCGGCGAGCTCGGCGATGACGGGGCGTCCGCATTGGTCTGGATGGTGATCGTGGGGTCCGGGCCGCTGCGGAGCGTCTCGAGGACCGTGACTGCTCCCCGAAGCTCCCGCAGCGAGGTCGGGCCTCCGGGTACGGCCGCCGCCTCGGCGCGGCGCTGGAGCCCGGGCAGCGTCCGGTCGATCGCGGCGTGGAGCGTCGCGGTCTGTTCGGCAACCGACTGCGCCGCGAAGGCATTGGCCAGATCCCGTGCCTTGTCCGGCGAGTCTCCCTTCGCGGTGACGGCAACTATGTTGCTCTGGGCGACCGGTTCCGCGGTCACCTTCTCCAGCAGCGCATTCGCGGTCTTCGGTGAGTTGAGTTCCTGCTTGACACGGTTGGCGACGTCCACGTTCGTCACCAGCTGAGCTGCCGTCTCGACGTCGCGGGTGGGGTCGGATGACTGGTGGATCAACGGCAGGCTGGACAGGGTCGTGTCCGTCCCGGGCACAGCGGTGATGAGGAGATCCGCGGTGGCCTCGTACACCTTGTTCGCCGTGACCACGTACACGATCGCGATGCTGGTGGTGAGCACGACCGCCGCCACAACGATCCAGATCCGCTCGCGCAGGATCCGGACGTATTGGCGCAGACCGGCCTCTTCCTCGGGAGGCTGGAGCCAGTCGGTGGTCCCTGCTTGTCTGAGATCGGAGCTTGCCCCGTCCATTGGAGACAGGATTGTTGCATTGGCGGCGGAGGAGCTTGGGTCTGGGCTTGCGAGACCTCGCTTGGCGCCGGCACGCCCAGGTAGGATTCCGCACCAATTTCTCCACTCTGAACGAGAGATGTCCTAGGAAACTCGCCGGTGCGGCTGGCCGTCTACACGGACTACGTCTATCGCGAGGTGGACGGTGAGGTGTTCGCCGAGCGCGCGTTCGCCCTCTTTCTTGGGCGCTTGAGCGGCGCCGTCGATCGCCTCGTGCTCATCGGCCGAGAGGCCCCGGAGCCTGATCGCACGCGCTATGCGGTTGGGTCCCGCGTCGAGCTCGTGTCGCTGCCGTACTACCAGCGTTTGTCGGACCCGTGGGCGGTCCTGCGCTCCTCGGTCTTATCGCTGGCGAGGTTCTGGCGAGCCCTCCGAGACGTGGACTGCGTTTGGCTGCTTGGGCCGCACCCGGTCGCGATCGTCTTCGCGGGCCTGGCGGCCATGCGGCGCAAGAAGATTGTCCTCGGGGTGCGCCAGGACATGCCCGCCTACGTGGAGTCGCGGCACCCGGGCCAGCGACTCCTTCGGCTCGCTGGCCGCGCTCTCGACCTCGCGTTCCGAGTGCTCGCACGCGTGTTTCCTGTCGTGGTTGTGGGCCCGGGGATCGCGGCCCGCTACGGGAAGGCGAGGTCGGTGCTCGAGATCGCCGTTTCCCTGATCGACGCCGACGACGTCGTGCCGCCGGCGGTCGCGCTGCAGCGCTCCTACGATGGCGAGATCCGGGTCATCAGCGTTGGCCGGCTCGAGGCCGAGAAGAACCCGCTGCTGCTCGCCGACGTGCTTGCGCGCCTCGGGGAGAACGGCGATCGCTGGCGCCTGGTCGTCTGCGGCGAGGGCCCGCTGCAGGCGGCGCTCGAGGATCGCCTCCAGGAGCTCGGTCTTGCCGAGCGCGCCGAGCTGGTGGGCTACGTTCCCTTCGGCCCGCGCCTCCTTTCGCTCTATCGAGAGAGCCACGCGATGCTCCACGTGTCCTGGACAGAGGGGTTGCCCCAGGTGATCGTGGAGGCCTTCGCCGCCGGTGTTCCGGTGGTTGCGACCGACGTCGGAGGGGTTGCGGAGGCGTTCGGGGACACGGTGCGCCTCATCCCAGCCGGAGACGCCGATGCGGCGGCCGGCGCGCTCCGGGAGATCGTCGCCGACCCGAGGCTGCGGCAGGCGCTCGTGCAGGGTGGCCACGACCAGGCTGCGGCGCGGACGGCCGGCATCGAGGTGGAGCGCGTCGCCGAGTTCCTGCGTCGCGCCTGATCAGCGCGCCCTGGGTACCGGCTGAGTCGCGCGTTCTGGGACTCCGGCGGCGTCCAGCATCGCAATCAGGCCGGCCCGCAGGCTGACCTGAGGCTCCCAGCCCAGCTCCGCTCGAATCTTGGTCGTGTCGGCGAGTGTCCGCCGGACGTCGCCGGCAGCGTGTTCGCCATACCGAACCTCCACCGTCACACCGCTGAGCTCCTCGACGGCCGCGATCGCCTCGCGGAGGGTCGCCTCGCTTCCGGCGCCGACGTTGTAGACGGCGCCGGAGGGCGCGAGCCGCATAGCTTCCACCGTCGCGGCCACCGCATCGCCGACGTAGGTGAAGTCGCGCGACTGGTCCCCGGCTCCGTAGACCTCGAACGCCGTCTCTTCGACCAGCGCGGCGATGATCCGCGAGAACGCCATGTCCGGGCGCTGGCGCGGCCCGTAGAGGCTGAAGTAGCGCAGCCCCACGAAATCGAGCGCGGCATTCCTGTGCTGGGCGGCGGCGAGCTGCTCGGCGGCGAGCTTGGTCACTCCGTACGGCGACACGGGTGCCGGGACGGTCTCCTCCGGGGTGGGATGGGCGAGGGCGTCGCCGTAGACCGACGACGACGACGCGAGGACCAGCCGGTTGCCGCGCGATGCCGCCTGCTCGACGACCCGGTGGGTGCCGAGCACATTGTCGTGGACGTAGGCGCGGAAGCTGGCGCCCCAGCTTGCGCGCACGCCGGGACGGCCCGCCAGGTGGAAGATACCGTCCACGCCGTCCAGGGCCTCCTCGGGCAGCGACTCGGCGAGATCGCACGCGGTCAGGATGAACTTCGGGTGCGATTGCGCCGGGGCGATCGCCGCTTCCTTCAGGTCGCGTGGGTAGTAGTCGTTGAAGGAATCGACCCCGAAGACCTCACAACCGTCGGCGAGCAGTGCCTCAACGAGGGTCGAGCCGACGAATCCGGCACACCCGGTAACGAGGTAGCGCGGCATCGGCGTACCTTAGAGCGCTCGTCGACGCAGGGACATCGGCCCGGGGTCCCTACGGGTCGGACCACTTCCGGTCGCCCAGCGCGAAGAAGCTCACCTGTGTCAGCTTCGCGAACGCGGCAATCCGCTGGGCGGCGCTGTAGAGCGGATGGCATGCCGTGAGCACGAGCCGCTCGTAGCCGACCTCGTGGATGATGCTGACGTCTGAGTCGTCCACCACCCTCGTCTTCTGCACCCGGTAGGCGAAGTTGGCGTAGGGCATCTCGATCTCGATCTCGTTGCCTCGCTGTAGCTCATCGAGATGGCGAAACGGGGCCAGGTAGGTGGTGCGGTGTCCCGCAAAGGCGGTGGTTCCGGGCTGGCCCGGGAACGGCGTCTCCGGATAGTGGCCCGGTCCCTTCTGGAGGCTGGCGGTGTCGGTGCCCTGGACTGCGACCACGTCCAGGTCGATGCTCGGGATGCGCAGGCGACCGATGGCTTCGCCGGTCTGGACGCGCTTCGCAAACAGGCCCGCAAGAGCCTCGACCTTCCTTCCAACCCCGTCGAGGTGCTCGACCTTGCGCAGGTCCGCCCTGGCCGGGAACTCGCTCTCCAGCTGGGCGAGCTGGTCCTCGGCCTTGCCCTGCTGAATCGATCCGTAGACGGTCGATACGGGCTCCTTCCAGGCCAGGGTGGTGACGACGTCCGCCACCACCACCAGGCCGGCGGTGATCAGTGCCAAGGAGACGATGCGAAGGGCTCGGCGCACGGCGTCCATGATTGCGGACCTGGAGGAGCCAGCGGGCGTCTTCGTCCCATTGGGGCGTGCGAGACTTGGCTCTCGTGGCCGAGCATCGTGTGGAGCGCACCGCCTCTTATGAGGCAGACCCCGAACAGCTGGGGCGCGTCCTGCTGCTGTATTCCGGGGGCCTTGACACCTCGGTGATGCTGCGCTGGATCCAGGAGCGCTATGGGGCCGAGATAGTGACCCTCACCGTCAACCTGGGTCAGCCCGGGGAGGACTGGGAGGTGGTGGTCGGCAAGGCCCGGGACCTCGGAGCGCTGGACGCGATCGTGGTCGACGCTCGCGAGGAATTCGCGCGCGACTACGTGCTGCCTGCGATCAAGGCCAACGCGCTCTACGGCGGCGGCTACCCACTGTTCACGGCGCTCGGGAGGCCGCTGATCGCCAAGCTCGCGGTCGACCACGCCCGGCGCGCGGGCTGCGACACGATCGCGCACGGCTGCACGGGAAAGGGCAACGACCAGGTGCGGATCGAGGCGACGGTGGCCACTCTCGATCCCGAGCTGGGGGTGATCGCACCGGTGCGGGAGTGGCGCATGGGACGTGAGGAAGAGATCGCCTACGCTCGGCAGCACGGGATCCCCGTTAAGGGCGGCACCGAGGCGCCGCCGTACTCGATCGACGACAACCTCTGGGGGCGCTCCTCGGAGGGCGGCGCGATCGAGGACCTGGACGAGCCGCCCCGCGACGACGTCTTTCAGCTGGTGGCGCGCCCCGAGGACGCCCCGGACCGCCCGCAGGTGGTCCGGGTCGGGTTCGAGCGCGGATGTCCGGTGACGCTCGACGGCCAGCGACTCGGCCTCGTCGAGTTGCTCGAGCGCGCCGCTGAGCTCGGGCGGCGGCACGGGGTCGGAGTCGTCGACCAAATCGAGGATCGCGTCGTCGGGCTCAAGGTCCGCGACCTCTACGAGGTGCCGGCTGCGGCGATCATCCTCACGGCCCACCGCGAGCTCGAAAGGCTGGTGTCGACCAGCCACCAGAACACCTGCAAGCGGGCGCTGGAAGACAGGTGGGCGTACCTGTGCTACGCCGGGCTCTGGTACGAACCGTTGCGTGCGGACCTCGATGCGTACATGGACTCCGCGAACGAGCTGGTCACCGGGGAGATCACGGTGAAGCTCTACAAGGGCTCGGCAACTCCCGTGGCGCGCAGCTCGCCCAACGCGCTCTATGACCGCTCGCTCGCCTCTTTCGGCGAGTCGGGGGGCGAGTTCAGCCAGGCGGCGAGCCCTGGGTTCATCGAGCTGTTCACCCTTCAGACTCGGATGGCGCACCGGATCCGCGCCCGGGCCGGCGAACAGCGAAACCAGACGAAGGAGGAGTGATGGCCGCGGTGTACGAGCTGATTGGTCGCCTGGTCGTGCGGTTCGTCCGGGTGCGCTACCGGCGCCAGATCCGCGTTGCGGCGGGCGTCGCCTTGGCTGGGATGGCCGCCGCCGCCTACCTGGCGGCGACCCGCCAGCCGCCCGAGGGATAGCCGATCGGATGGGGGAGGGGCCCCCGTGTTGCAGGATCCCTTGCAGGCCCGCCTTTCGCAAGGCTGGCTTCATAACTTCCTAACGATTCGCTAGGATGCCCCGCTCAAACCGCCGAGCCTTCCGGGCTTTCCGGAAGGGCGGGGGAACCGCTGGGACGGTCCGTGTGGCTCGTCTCGGGGGCGAATCGCGGCGACACCGCCGCGTAGCGCCAGTCCTTCGGCGCGAGCCCGTCAGCTAACCCCGTAGGCAGTGAAGGATGTCGCCCGCCAACTTGACAGAAGCCGCACGGTGGCGCGCCCGGGGATGGGTTCGCCGTGGCGGCGTGCTTGCGCTCCTCGTGGGCGTCGCGATCGCGGTGCCCGCTGCCCGGACAGGCGCCCAAAGCGTCGACGATCTGAACTCCAGAATCGCCTCGGCCCAATCGCAGGCGGAGAGCCTTGGCGCCAGGATCGACGCCACCACCTCGCAGCTCGGGGCCGCCCGGTCGCAGGCCGCGGCTGCCGCCGCACGGGAAGCCGAGCTCTCTGCGGTCCTGGCGGAAGGGCAGGAGCGCGAAGCCCAGCTCGAGATCCGCGTTCAAGAGGCGACGGCGCAGCTCGCCCGCGCGCGAACGCGCCTGCACCGCGCTCTGGGGGCGCTCTCGGCCCGTCTCGTCTCCATCTACAAGAGCGATGCGCCGGATGCGACCGAGCTGCTGCTGAACGCAAGGGGCTTCGATGACCTCGCCAATCGCGCCGAGCTGCTCGGCCGGATCGAGGACGCTGACGCGGCGCTCGCCGCCAGGGTGCGTGTGCTCCGCGACCTGGTCTCGGCGCACCTCGCCGAGGTGAAGCAGGCTCGCGCCCAGGCGGTCGCCTTCAATCAGCGGGTGGCCGCCGCTCGCGACGAGATCGCGAGCGTTCGCGCCACCGCCGAGGCCCAGGCGGCACAGCTCGACCAGGCTCGCGCGGAGCAGGCCGCGGCGCTCTCCAGCCTTCGTTCCCAGGTGGCCAGCTGGGAGCAGCAGGTCGTCGACGCCCAGCAAGTCTCGGCGGCTCAGGCTCAGGCGACCGTGTCCAGCTGGTTCGGCGATTGGGCCATTCCGCAGGCGATCGTGATGTGCGAGTCCGGCGGCAACTTCGGCGCGATCAACCCGTCGTCGGGGGCGGGTGGCGCGTACCAGATCCTGCCATCGACCTGGCGCATGTACGGCGGCCATGGCTCACCCCAAAGCGCCTCTCCGGAAGAGCAGGGCAGGGTCGCCTCACAGATCTGGGCCGACTCCGGATCAAGCGCTTGGGAGTGCGCCCAGTAGCCGCCCTGCCCCCGGGCCGCGCGCCGACTGCGCGCCGTTTGGGCAGGTAGGGCGCGCCTCTTCCACGACGGCGCCATGGCGCCTTTATGGCGCAAACCGCCACAAAGCCGCCAAGGGTCGCGATTTCGACTGGGGGGAGCCGCTCTCTCTAGCGCGACGCCGTGTCAGGCGTCTCGAGCGCGGCTCCGCCGGGCGCTCGGCCGACCGCTGCATCCGGCCGCGTCGCCTCCGCGGTTGCCGCGAGATCATCGACCGGCTCGCCCTTCCATCCCGCTCTGGAGAGCGCCACCGAGGCGACGGCCAGCACCACCAGAACTCCCGCCCCCGCGACCACGAAGCTCGCCCGAGGATCGAAGATCGCGGTCACCGCGCCCCCGATCACGAATCCCAGCCCCGGCATCGCCGTGCCGACGGACTCCAGCAGGGAGATCACGCGGGCCTGGAAGTCGGTGCGCGTGAGCTGCTGGACCGCAGTGATCAACGCCACCCACTGGATGCCGTTCCCGGCCCCTCCCACGGAGGATGCGATGCAGGCGACCAGCAGAGTGGGCGCCGCGCCGGTGGCCAGGTAGGCGCACCCGATCGCCAGGGTGCTGACCGGCAGCAGGATGCGAAGCTCGGTTCGCCGCAGGAGCGCGAAGGCGAGCCCGCCCACGACCATCCCGGCGCCCCAGCTCGCCAGCAGCGCGCCATAGCCGGCGTCCCCGGCCCCCAGGGTCTCCTTTGCGAACACCACCTCGATCGGAATCACGACCGCGAAGAAGACGAAGGCCATCGCCTGGGCGGTTAGCAGAAGCTTTAGTTGCCGGTGCGACGAGACGTACTGCAGCCCCCGCCGCAGCCGCGTGGTCCACCCAGCGGCCTCGGGCTTGGCCCGGGGCAGGCTGGAGGTGGTGGCGAGTAGCAGCGCCGCCGCGGCGAAGGAGGCCGCGTCGGCCAAGAGCGCCGTGCGCGGCCCGCCGGTGGCGACGACGACGCCCGCAAGCGCCGGACCGGCCGCGGCACCAACCGTGAAGCCGATGTTGAGGAGCGCATTTCCGTCACGCAGCATTCCGTGCGGCGTCAGCACCGAGGCCGCCGCCGCCCTGGTGAGGGTGCGTCCGCAGGTGCCGAGAGCGCCGGCGAGCGCGGCCAACGCGATCACGGGCGGCAGGGAGAAGTCCGTGGACAGCGCCGCGAGGCCGGCGAAAGCGGCAGCCTGCACGATGCTCAGGGCGGGCAGGCTGACGCGGCTGTGCAGCGACTCGAGGCGGGCGACCAGTGGCGGTGTCGCCAGCGCCGGCGCGAACTGAAGCGCCAGGAACAGGGCCGCCGTCGCGAGAGGGCTTCCCGTCTGGTCGAAGACCAGCACGGCCAGCGCGATCTCTCCCAGCCAATCGCCGAGCTCGTCCACGAAGCGAACCAGGGCCAGGCGGCGAAACGCGGGCAGGCGGAGGGGGCGGAGGGCGGCGGGCATGGGATTTACGTTGATTCGCGGTTATCTGCAAGTTTCCGGCGATTTCGGTAACGTTTCGCAGGTAATGCATCGGCCTCCCAAACGTTGGGAGGGTTCACGGAAGAAGAAGGGACGGTCATGGGCTACTCGCGTCGCTGACGGATCAGCAGCTTTTGAAAGGACTAGTTGCTTTTAGAAAGCGCTAGTGGGTAGCGCCGCGGCTCCAACGCAGCTCTCGCTCCGGTGGAGCCTAGCCTCAATGACGGCGGTCGGTGGTTGGCTTGCCGTCCAGGGAGGGCTTAGATCGGGAGCCGCGGCCCACGCGTTGTTCCGGCCGTCGCATACTCATGGATCCGTCGATCGAGCGCGAGCTCGGTCTCGAAGTCTGCATCCTCCCCGTGCCGGTACGGCAGGTCCTTGTCGACCAGGAGCTCGGCGAGGATCTCGACGAAGGTGGGGTCGAGTTGCGTGCCGGCGGAGCGGCGTAGCTCGCTGATCGCCTCGTGGGTGCTCACCGGGCGCCGGTAGGAGTCGCGGGCCGTGAGCACGTCGTACGTGTCGGCGACGGCGATCACCTTCGAGAGCACTGGAATCTCGTCGCCGCGAAGGCTCAGCGGGTACCCGAGACCGTCGAGCCGCTCGTGGTGGGCCAGGATGATCTCCCCGACCGGCTGGTAGCCGTCGATCTGCGAGACGATCCGCGCGCCCTCGTAGGGGTGCTTGCGGATCTCCACCCAGTCAGCCTCGGTCAGCTCCGCGTTCCCCTTCAGGATCCGGTCCGGAAGGATGAACTTGCCGATGTCGTG
>Ga0134122_10000023_pt1 | contig 70745 bp, 65 predicted proteins | sample KB302_FD_96461 | JGI IMG/M metagenome (GOLD analysis project Ga0134122, IMG submission 96461) | Terrestrial soil microbial communities without Nitrogen fertilizer from Kellogg Biological Station, Michigan, USA - KB3-0-2 | ecosystem: Environmental > Terrestrial > Soil > Unclassified ... | reverse complement strand
TCGACGACGCGGCGCAGCTGAAGCGGATTGGCGCCTTTGCCGAAAAGCACAAGGTCTACGCCGCCTATCACACGCACCTGCAGGGCAGCATGACCGCCTTCGACCAGGCGTTCGCCGCGTCGAGACACAACATGGCGAACGTCGACCTCGGACACTACGTCGCGGCGGGCGGCGACCCGATCCAGTTCCTGAACAAGTTCCACGACCGCGTGGCGAGCTTCCACCTGAAGGATCGTCAGACCCCGGCGCACGGCGCCGGCAATCTCGCGTGGGGAACGGGCGACACGCCGATTCGCGGCATCCTGCAGCTGGTGAAGAAAAACAAGTGGACGATGCCGGCGACGATCGAGCTGGAGTACGACGTACCGACCGGCTCGGACGCGGTGAAGGAAGTGGTGAAGTGCCTCGGCTACTGCCGCGAGGCGCTCGCCTGAACCACGCGACGCCCGCCTGAGATCGTGGGCGCGGCGCCGCCGCGGCGTGTCGTCATGGACGCGCGGTCACGAACGCGGTGCGCCCCTCGTCGAACGGATCGCAGTTGAGCGGCAGCCGCGCCTCGTAGTCCCGCGGCAGACGCGCGTAGCGGAACTCGTACGTGTGAGGCGTGCGAAACACGCCGCGGTCGTCCCACGTGAACGTCACCGAGAGCATCGACCCGTTGTTGATCAGCCGGTAGCGCTCGACGAGGTGCGAGTTCGCGGTCCGGAATCCGCCACCGGGGATCGCCGTCACACCCTTGTCGGGGTCGAAGCCGACGGTGTCGACGACGAGCGAGTCGCCGTCCCAGCGGCCAATCGAGTCGCCGTTCGTCGTCGGATCGAAGATGTCCTTGCCGATGTGGGCCGGGCGATTCAGGTAGATATAGCGCGTCGCCGCGTTGATTTCGGCGGCAATCATCAGCACCCGGTCGGTCTGCCGGATGTCGAGCGGCCGCGGGGACGCCATGATCGCGGGCATCCCGAGGATGTTGCACCAGCGGATCGCCTTGGCGTCCTTCTTCGCCTGCGCGTCGAGGACTGCCCGCGTGACGCGCGCCGCCAACTGGGCCTTCGGCACGTGCTGGCTGTCGAGGTACGTCAGCTCCCAGTAGCCGGACAGGTCGGGACGCGTCTGCGCCGACGCGACGCCCGACACGCACGTCCACAGCATCGCGACCATCGTCAGGCGCACCGTCATGGCAGCTGCTCCGGCGGAACGACCGACTGCCGCTGGAGCGGATCGCCGGAGTCGCACCAGTTCTCGAACGCGTAGCTGTCGGCGGGGAGCCGCTCGAACTCGAACGCGTAGCTGTGCGGACGCGCGTAGATCTTCGGATCGGTCCACGTGAACGTGATGCGCATGTGCATCCCGTCGTCGGCCACGTGGTAGCGCTCGGTCAGGTGCGTTTCCGGCGTGCGCCAGCCGCCAGCGGTCACCGCGCCCTCGGTCAATCCGATCGTGTCGACGACCAGGTCGCCGTTGTCCCACGTCGCGGTCGAGTGGCCGGCGCCGTTCGGCACGATGCGCGAGAGCGGCGGGTGGTCGCGCCCGTCGGCGTAGATGTGGCGGCCGCCCGGCCCTTCACGGGCGATGAGCACTTCGTCGCGCGTGGGGATGACGAAGAGCGCCGCCGAGTTCGGCTCGACGCTGTTGCCGGGGCCGATGCCCCCGCAGCGTCCCTGCGTGACGATGTACGGCTCGCCGGCCTTGTGCGGCCGGTTGTCGGGATCGACATCGTCCGGATCGCGCTGCGGCTTGATCTTCGCCGCGCCCTCGGGCGTGAGCGCCGCCCGCGCAAAGCGCGCGGTCAGGCCGCCGAAGTCGCCCGATCCGCTCGTATCGAGGCGCACCCACCCGCCCTCGAGCGCGCCGGGCCCATCCGCGGCAGCGCGTTGGGCCACCGCGATGCCGCGACCGCCGAGCACGAGGACGATCGCGGCGAGGACCGCGTATCGCGTCACGTTCATCGGTTCCTCCGGGACGTCGCCGGCTCCTAGCTGCGCGCCAGCGTATCGCGGATGAACTGCACGCAGTTCTTCACTTCCTGGATCGCGGGCGCCTGTCCCATGTACTCGTACTCGATGATGGCGTAAATCGGGTATTTCTCCTTCTGCAGCAGTCGAAGGACGTCGGCCACCGGCGTCTCGCCCTGGCCCCACGGCTGGTTCGGCCCGTTGTTGCGCCGCCGATCCTTCAGGTGCAGGTGCGAGATGCGGTCCTTGCCGTACTGCCTGATGAAGGCGACCGGGTCGTTGTTGCCGGCGACGAAATGGCCGATGTCGAGGTTCGCCTTGAACCGCTTCGACATCGAGAACAGGTTCTTGAAGCTGTCAACCGAGGCGACCTCCGTCGGGTCGTCCACCATCGCATGGTTGTGCCAGCCGAGCACCATGTCGTACTTGTCCGCGAAGGGCGCCAGCCGCTTCCCCATCGGCACGCGCGTCTGGTTGGTGCCGATGATCTTCACGCCGAGCGTCTTCGCCGCCAGGAACGTCCGATCGATCTCCTCGTCGGTGAAGTCCTCGGAGAAGGTCATCACGTAGCCCATCAGCTCGATGCCGGCCTTGTCGAACTTCGACTTGATCTCCTTGAAGCGATCCATCGGCGCCGTCAGGCGCCACTGGCGGAGCTCCCCGCGCCGTTTCGTGTACTCGGGCGTGATCGGGGCGGGGATGCGGCCGCCACCCGGAATCGCCGGCTCCGGTTCGACGCGCACGGACTCGAGCTCACACAGGCCGAGACCGACCTGCTTGAAGGCGTCGATGAGCGTGTCCACGTAGTCGCCGCTGGGCGGGCGCGGGATGCTGCGGAAGCAGTAGCTGATTGCGCCCACCTTCACGCCGCCGATCGTGGAGTCGATGGCGAGCAGCCGCGCGCCTGCCACCGCAGAGGCGATGCCGCCGAGCGTGATCTGAGTAAACTCGCGGCGCGTGCCGCTCCATCCCGTGCGTGCTGCGTTGCTCATCGGCCCATCTCCCGGCGCCGGCGCCATGAAAGTAACCGGTTACACGCGCCTATGATGCCACAGTCGCCGCGTTGGGCCGCTGTGCGCCGTGTCGACGGGCCTTTCACACCGGCAGCTTGCAGAGAACGCCGTCAGTCTCTACAGCAGGAAGTCGAACAGGTTCGCGATCGGCATCTCCAGCAGAAATCGAATCCGGTGCGTCAGCGCAGAGTCCCCGATGAGGGCCGAACGTTGCACCACCGCTCCGCGCTCGATGACCCTGCCGGACGCGGCTTCGCGCGCGGCGATGCTGGCAAGCACCTCCGCGGCGAGCGCCGTTTGTCCACGGCACACGAACATCAGCTCGGAATTGAGGTTGGCGGAGCGCGGATCGATGTTGTAGGTGCCGAGCAGCGTGGTTTCGCCGTCGATGACGCCGCGCTTGGAATGCACGCCCCACCGCGGCGTGCCGCCGCGGAGATTGGTGCCCTGCGAGGGCAGCGGCGCTCCGCCGTACGCGGAGAGCGTGAGACCCGTATCGGCCAGGGAGCCGAGCCAGGGATAGAGCGCGGCCACGGAGTACGAGGCGTCGGTGGAGGCAAGGCTGTTGGTGAGCACTCGTACACGTACGCCTCGCCTGTGCAGGTCTTCGAGCACGGCGTAGCCGCCGCTCTTGATCACGAAGTACGGTGATTCGACGACGGCCTCCTGTTTCGCGCGGCCCAGCTCCTCCACGATGGCCTTGAACACGTTCCGGCTCGCCTCCCCCTGGTTCGGGAAGTCGGTGACGAAGCGGAGGTCGCGGCATTCGTGGGCCGCGTGCGACTGGCGGTACGACTCGCCCACCGCGCGCAGTCTGTCGAGCAGGGCGGCGTCGCCGGCCTGCGGCACCACGAACTTCGCGGCCTCGTCGTCCGGTTCCGGAGCGGGCGCGGGGTCGGCAGCGAGGCGGGAATTCCAGTAGACGTCGAAACTCTGGAGCACCGTTTTGACGATCGGCCCCGAGACCTCGAGGTCGGAGTCGAGGAAGTTGTAGCGATCCGAAAGGTCGAAGTAATCGTTGCCGATGTTGCGGCCGCCGGTCAGCACGGTCGTTTCGTCGATGATCAGCAGCTTGCGGTGCGAGCGGTGCTGGATGCTGACCACCCGGTAGAAGGCGCTGGTGTTGTAGTAGCGCACCTGCACACCCGCCTCGCCCAGCAGCCGCGCATAGGCGGGTTTCAGCTTGAAGACGGGCGCCGAGAAGTCGACCAGGATGCGCACCTGCACGCCCTCGCGGGCCTTCCTGATCAGGGCCTGCGTGAGGAGGCGGGAGGCGTCGTCCACGTCGTAGATGAAGAACTCGAGCGCGATCGACTTCCTGGCGGAGGCGATGAGCTCGAGGCGGCGCTGAAAGGAGGCGGCACACCGGTCGAAGTGCGTGATCGTGTGCGGCGCGACGGAATGCGCGAGCAGGCTGTTCTCGATGCGGGGGTTCTCGCGCACGACCCATTCGAGGACCGTCAGCCCGATCGCGAACACGAGGTAGACAGCGAGCACCGCCCCGACGATGCCGACGGCGACCTTTTTCAAGAGCCGCATGGCGCAATCGTAGTGAGCGGATACGTCCGCGGCACGGAAATCTGGTAGAAAGGCGCATGCGGATCTACAACGTGCTGGGCTATTCGGCGCTCGGGTTGCAGCTGTTGTTGTCCGCCTGGCTCGCGCCGCCCTCGCTCGGGCCGTGGTGGGGCATGGCGATCGGGTTCGGGTACCTGGTGCTGTCCTGGTTTCTGGCGGGCGTCTATCTGTCCGACGTGATGCACATGGGCATCACGCACGGTGCCCTCGACTACAAGGAGTGGTTCATCAAGGGCGTGACGCTGCTCAACAACACCGTCGGCGTCTACGTCGATCCGGTCAGCTGGGTGAATCGTCACCGGTTGCACCATCGCTTTGCGGACCACGACGGCGATCCCAACAAGCTCGATGGCGACGGCTGCTGGAGGACGCTGTACCTCTGCCTGTTTCCGTACAAGTGCAGCGTGAACGTCGCCAACGACGAGATTCTTCGCACCTGGCCGTTCCGGCTGGTGTCGCATCCGCTCTTCATGGCGATGTCGCCGGTGTTCAGCTGCGGTCTCCTCTGGTTGTTCGTGCGCGACTGGCCGTACGCGATCGGGGTGTGGCTGGGCACGCGCGTGTTCGCGCTCTGGGTGAACATGGTCCAGAACTACTGGACGCACGATCGCCGCTGGGGCACGAGGCGTTACGACGATCCGGGTGACAACGCGATGAACATCGGCGACTGGCTGCCGGTGATGGCGACGTTCAGCGCCTGCTGGCAGAACAACCACCACCACTATCCTCACCTGCTCCGCACCACGCACGGCCCTGGCGAGTTCGACTTCGGCTACATGACCGTCCGGGTCATGCGTGCACTGCGACTCGTCGAGCCGTCCGGGACCGGCACGGACAAGCCACGTGACGTGGCGTTGTCGGAGATCGCGCTCTAGCTACGCTGCGTCCCGCCTGAACGGCGCAATCAATTGCGCGAAGAAGCCGCGCGGCACCGAACCGCCAACCAAGCCGTACCGCTGCGGCCAGCCGTCTTGCGGAAGATAGTGCGTTCCAAACCACCGATCGATGAACGGGAGGTGGATGGCGAAGTTGACATCCACCGCCTCCGGATGCGCCGCATGATGCCAGTGGTGATAGCGCACCGTCACGAAGTACGGCTCCAGCCAGATCGTCCGCGGTCGAAAGTCGGTGTGGCAGAACGTGGCGTGGAAAGAGACGAACACGAGGTAACCCGCTAACGTCGCCTGCGAGAAACCGAAGAGCGTCATCGGAATCAGGATCAGCCCGCGCGTGAGCAGGATGTCGACATAGTGCTGGCGCGACCCGGCAACCCAATCCATCGTCTCGATGGAGTGATGGATCGCATGGAAGCGCCACAGGATTGGAATGCCGTGAAAGGCGCGGTGCGTGGCGTATTGCGAGAGATCGGCGACGACAATGGCCAGCGGCAGCTGGACGAGAAACGGCAGGCTGCCGACGGTGTGTGCCAGCCACGGAATCGCCAGCCACTTCGACGCATAGCTGGCCGGGATGATCATCGCCAGCGTCATCAGTTGAGCGGGCAGGTGCGTCGCCACGAAGTAAAACAGGTCCGTCGTCCACTGCGGTCGAAACGTCTTCTGCTGCGGATGCAGGGGCCAGAATCGTTCCACCGGCAGAAACACGACGGTCATCACGAACAGATCGAGGAGAAACCAATCCAGGCCGAGACCGAATTTCGACGGGACCTGGTCCGGCAGCGGCGTGCTGCCACCGCCGATGATCGCCGCCAGCAGTCCGAGCGACGCACCGGTCACGGCGAGGACCTTGCGCTCCCTGAGGAGTCCCGAGATGGCGCCGAGCACGATCGCGAGGACGATGGCCGCCTGAATCAGCGCCCGGATGATCGTCATGGGATAGAGCGCGCGCGCGTCGGGCAGCGAGAGCAGCCCGGGGAAATGCAGGCACAGCGCGCCACCGAAACCGAGCAGCCCGAAAAAGACCGACGCTGTGCCGCTGATCCAGCCGGTGCCGAAGTCGCCCGGCTCCGAATCCCCGAAAACCTTCTCGAAGAATTCGTCGGACATGTACGTTCTCCCCCTGGCTCGATGATTAAAGCTTCTGAATGTTATCGGTGGGGGGTTCGACGTACTACAGAGAATGGCTGGGCGACGCTGAAGGATTACGCAGAAATGCCACCCGAAGCTTTCGCGCTACTGCCAGGCGCGAAGCGATGGGTGGCGGGAGCGACGGGACTCGAACCCGCGGCCTCCGGCGTGACAGGCCGGCGTTCTAACCAACTGAACTACGCCCCCGAATTTGTCGTCAGGTCGATGTCCAGCTTCGCGCTTCGCGCTACGGTGGACACCACCCTTCGCCGGAGCCTGCCACCCGAAGCTTCGCGCGGCGGGTGCCAGCCGCGAGCGAAGGGTGGTGGGCGGTACAGGATTCGAACCTGTGACACCCGGCGTGTAAAGCCGATGCTCTACCACTGAGCTAACCGCCCGCCGTCGTCCGCCGCATAGCCCGCGTGGATCCAGTGCGGCGAAGGCGGACTTTGGCGGGCAAGCCCGGCGCGCACGCACGCCTGGGCAACCGCGCCGATTCGCTCGTGCTGTCCCACGGAGCGCATCAGCGATGCCTGACCCAAACAGGTAATTATAGGTAGCCCATCACCTTGAGCGCAAGCAACGCGAAGCCGGCCGCGAGCCCGGCCATCGCGCGATATTCCCGGTTGCGCATCGCGCGCGCGAGGCTGAAGCGCCGCCGCATCGGCGCGGCGCGCGCCGCGCGATACCGGTCGTAGGTCTCGCCGAACGCCTGGCTGAGAAACGCTTCCTCCGTGCGGATCGCCGCGGTGAGCGTCGCGGTCATGTAGATCGCCGCCAGCACCGCGACGACGCCGCTGCGCGAAGCGACGACGATCCCGAGCGCCATGATCGACGAGCCGACGTAGAGCGGATGCCGGGTCCAGCGGTACGGTCCCGAGCGCGTCACCTCGCGGCTCTTTTCGAGGTGCCCGGCCGCCCACACCCGCACGGCTTCGCCCGCCGCGGCGATCGCGAGCCCGATGCGCCATGTCGGCCCTGTCGGCCGCGCGAGCACCAGCGTGGCGATGGCGACCACCAGGCCGAGCGCAACGCGCCGCCGCGCCAGCCATCGCGTCAGTCCTTCAGCCACACGCGCCCATCCGCCGGTGCACCGCGCTCATCACCTCGGCGACGTCGATGTCGTCGATGCACCGCTCGGTCTTCCTGCACTTCCGCTCGTGCACGCACGCGCACTGCTGCACGCGCGAGATCGCGATGTCGTTGAGGCCCCACGGGCCGTTGCGTTCGGGGTAGGTCGGACCGTACAGCGCGACGATGGGCGTGCCGACGGCCGCGGCGATGTGCAGCGGTCCGGTATCGCCGGAGATCATCAGCCGCGCCCCCCGCGCGACGCCCACGATGTCGGTGATCGTCGTCGGCGGCGACGATTCCGCCGCGCCGCCTGAGGCCGCGACGACGCGGTGGGCGATCTCCTGCTCGCCCGGACCCCACAGGACCAGCGACCGGCACCCGAAGTCGCGCGCGATCGCCGAGGCGACCTCGCCGAACCGTTCGGGCGGCCACTGCTTGTTGGGCCACGCCGCGCCCGGGTTGATCAGCGCGTAGCCGTCGGGCTGGAATCGATCGGCGACCTGCAGGACCGTGGACGAGCGCGGAATCTCCAGCGGAAACCGCACGCGCCGGTCCTCCACTTTCAGCGGCACGAGCAGCGCCAGGTTCTTGTAGATGACGTGCGTCGCATCCCCGGGATCGGGCGCAACGGTGTAGAAGAGCCGCGCGAACGGCTCGCGCAGGTGCCGCCGTGGAAACCCGATCGTCTTGCGGCCGCGCACGCTGCGTGCGAGCATCGCCGACTTGAGCAGCCCCTGGAGGTCGATGACGGCGTCGTAGTCCGCCCGGCGAAGCTCGCGCAGCGTCTCGCGGAACCGGCGGCGTCCTTCGCCGTGCCTGATGGCGCGCGGGTCGACCCCGATCCGGCGATCGAGCCCCCGCACCAGATCGAGCAGCTCGACGTAGCGCGGATCGACCATCCAGTCGATGCGCGCCGACGGGAACTCCTGCCGCAGCGCCGCGGCGACGGGAATGCCGTGGATCACGTCGCCGAGCGAGCCGAGGCGGACGATCAGGAAGCTGTTCACTGCCGCCCGCGCGCGATGCGCGAGAGCAGCTCGCGCGTCGAATGGTCCTTCGGGTCGCCGACGATCGCCGTGCGGCCGCCGTAGGCGAGCACGATCTCGCGCTCGGGCACCGAATCGACGGTGTAGTCCGTCCCCTTGCAGTGCACGTCGGGCCGCAGCGACGTCAACAACGGACCAACGGTCGGTTCCGGAAAGATGACGACGTAGTCCACGCATCGGAGCGCGGCGACCAGCTCCGCGCGATCGGCCGCCGGGAGAATCGGCCGCCCCTCCCCCTTCAACCGCCTCACCGACTCGTCGTCGTTGACCGCCACGACGAGGACGTCGGCTTCGCGCGCGGCCGATTCGAGATAGCGGACGTGGCCGACGTGCAGCAGGTCGAAGCAGCCGTTGGCGAAGGCGATGGTCCGGCCCGCGGCGCGCTCGTCAGCGAGACGCTGCGCGAGCGCCTCGCGCGCGACGACCTTACCGGGCGCCACGGCTCCCCGGCAGCTCACGCGTCACGATTCACCGCCTCGCGCAGTTCGGCGGCGCTCACGGTCGCCGTGCCGCGCTTCATGACGACGAGGCCTCCGGCGTAGTTCGCCAGGCGCGCCGCCAGCTCGAAGGTCGCGCCTGCCGCGAGCGCCAGCGTCACCGTCGCCACGACGGTGTCTCCGGCACCGGTGACGTCGGCGATTTCGTCGGAGCCGAAGATCGGAATGTGGACGGTGGGCGCGTCGCGCACGAACAGCGCCATGCCGCGGCTGCCGCGCGTGACGAGCACGGCCTGCATCTTCGTCCGCTCGAGCACCTCCCGCCCGGCGCGCTCGAGTACCCGCGCATCGTCGTTGATGCGGATGCCGAGCGCCTGCTCCACCTCGGATTCGTTCGGCGTGCAGGCGGTCAGGCCCGTGTAGTTCAGGAGCCGGTAGCGGGAGTCGACGAGGATGGGAATGGGATGTTCCGCGCGCTTCAGCTCCGCGCGCATCCTCGACACGACCTTGGGCGAGACGAGCCCGCCGCCGTAATCCGAGACGAGCACGGCGTCGGCGCGCAGGGCCGCCGAGACCGCGCTCTTGAAGAACGCGTCGCGGCTCTTCTTGTCCATCGCTCCGCCGCCGAGACGATCGATGCGAACGACCTGCTGCTTGGCGGAATGAATGCCGCCGGCGAGAATCCGTGTCTTGATCGTGGTGCCGCGCGGGCTGCGGATGACGGTGCGCGGGTTGACGCGCTTGTGCAGCGACTCGAGCAGGCGGCGGCCGTGTTCGTCGCGGCCGATCACGGCGGCCAGCAGCGCGGAGCCGCCCATCGCGGCGACGTTGTTGGCGGCGTTGCCCGCGCCGCCCGCCACGACCTCGGTGGAGTCGTACTCGAGAATGAGCACGGGCGCCTCGCGCGACACGCGCGCGACGCGGCCGTAGACGAACTCGTCGGCAATCGCGTCGCCGACGACCGCCACGCGGCGGCCGGACAGCGCGTCGATCAGCGCGAGGACGTCCGCAGGATCCACCCTACCGCCTCCATCAAATTGTTGAGGATAGCATCGGGACGCGCGGTGCCCCGCGGCATCGCCTCCTCGTGCGCGCCGTGGCCGGTCCGCACGAGCACCGTGCGCGTCCCCGCGCCGCTGCCGGCGACGACGTCGAGCCGACGATCGCCGATCGTGACGGACCGCTTCGGGTCGAGTGAAAGCTCGCGGCACGCCTGCTCGATCATCCCCGTCGCCGGCTTGCGGCAGCCGCACCTGACGCGCAGCTCGGGAACGACGGCATCGGGGTGATGCGGGCAGAAGTAGTAGCGGTCGATCTTCGCGCGGCCCGCCGCCAGGCGCTCGTCGATCGTCTCGTGCACGTGCCGGAGAAATGCTTCGTCGATGATGCCGCGGCCGATGCCGCCCTGGTTGGTGACGACCACGGTCGCGTAGCCCGCGCGGTTGAGCAGGCGAATCGCATCGGCGGTAAAGGAGTAGAGCTCGAGACGATCGAGCCGATCGAGGTAGCCGCGCTCTTCGATGATCGTGCCGTCGCGATCGAGAAAGACCGCCGGGCGCATCACGCGCTCACCCGCGAGACGCGATCGACGGCGAGGAGCACGCGCGCCGGATCAAGTCCGGTCATGCAACGGTGATCGATGGGACATTCACGAAGCATACAGGGACGGCACCAGACCGGGTTGAGGACGACCTCCGTGGCCACACCGGCGCGCGCCAGCGGGGACGTGGCCTTCTCGTTCGTCGGGCCGAAGATGCCGACGACGGGAACGCCGGTCGCGGCCGCGAGGTGCATCGCGCCGGAATCGTTGGACACGCACACCGCGCCACGGCTCATCACCGCGGCGAGCACCGGCAGCGTCGTCGCGCCGGCGAGGTCGAGGACGCGCCCGCGGCATTCCGGCGGCGCAGCCTCCCGAATCGCGCGCGTCGTCGCCGCGTCACCGCGGCTGCCGACGAGCGCGCACGTCGCGCCGCGCTCGCGCGCGAGCGCGGTGACCAGCCGGACGACGTGCGCGGGAATCCACTGCTTCGCCTTGCCGTACGCCGCGCCCGGCGCCAGGACGACGAGCGGGGTCTTCTCGTCCCAGCCGTGCCGTGTGAGCAGGCGTTCCGCATCGGCCACGGCGTTCGACGGTACGGTGAGGACCGGCTCGAGCGCGCCCGTCGCGATGCCGAGCCCGCGCACGAGGTGCTGGTAGTACTCGCCCTGGTGCATCGCCTGCTTCGGCCGGGGGACCGCCCGGGTCAGCAGCATGCGGCGCATGTCGGTCGCGTAACCCCAGCGCTCCGGCACCCGCGCGCGGCTGGCGAGCCACGCGCTCGCGAATGAGTTCGGCAACAACACGGCGACGGCAGGACGTGTCTCGGCAATCGCGGCCGCGTCGGATTTCACGATGGCGGCGACGCCAGGCACCATGCCGAAGAGACTGCTGACGCTCGGCCGCGCGGCGATCGTCAGCGGATTGGCGGAGAAGTGACGTTCCAGATCCGCGATCGCAGGGAGAGCCATCACCGCGTCGCCGAGCCAGTTGGGGGCGACGACCAGCAGCGGACCGCGCTCAGGCATCGCGCCACCGGCGGTGCATCCAGAGCCAGAGCTCCGGGTGCCGCCGCACGTACATCTCGAGCACGTCGGTGCAGCGCTGCGTGAACTCGCGCACGGCATCGGGCGTGTCGGCCTGCGGCGGATCGACGGGATGTTCGTAGACGAGGCGATATCGCCCGCCGGGCAGCGGCAGCGCGAACACGGGCACCACCGGCGCGCCGGTGCGCAGCGCGAGCGCGGCGAGCGCGGACGTGGTCGCGGCGGAACGCCCGAAAAAGTCCACGTAGACGGCGTCCGGCGTGTGGAGATGCTGGTCGATGAGCAGCGCGACCCCGTGGTTGGCTGCCAGCTCGCGCAGCACCTTTCGCACAGCGCCCTCGCGATAGATGACGGCGTTGCCCGTTCGCGTGCGGATCCGCTCGAGCATCTCGTTCAGCCGCGTGTTGTCGAGTGGACGCGCGAGCACCGAGATGGGATGGCCGTGCAGCGGTTCGACGATGGCCTGGATCTCCCAGTAGCCGAAATGGCCCGTGAAGAACAGGACGCCGCGCTGCTGGTCGTACGCCTGCCGCGCGCGTTCGGCGCCTTCGACCTCGATGGCGTCACGCATCTGCTCGGGCGAATAGGTGCCGAACTTGAGGAGCTCGAGCAGCAGGCTGCCGAAATGCGCGAACATCAGGCGCGTCAGCACGCGCAACTCCGCCTCCGGCCGCGACGGAAACGCTGCCGCCAGGTTCTCGAATGCGATGCGCCTGTGCCGGCGATCGACGGCATGGGCAAACCGGCCGAGCGCCGCGCCGCAGCGGCGAACGACGCGCATCGGCAGCATCGAGACGATGGCCGAGACGAGGCGCACCGCCGCGAACTCGAGCCCGCGCATCATCCGCCTTCGCCGCTCCGCGGCCTCGGCCTTCGCGCCTCCGGCGCGTCGGCGAGACAAGCCGGCGGATCAGCCCGCAGGCGATTCATCAGCCAGGATTCGAAATCCGCGGCGGGCTCAATCGAGACGGTCATCGGCAGCACCGCGACGTCGAAGTCGCAACGAACGGCGTCCTTCGCCGTCGTCACGACGAGTGCGGCGCCCGTCTCGCGAGCCGCGGATTGAATCAGCTGTCGGTCGCGCGCGGTGTACCAGTGGTGGTCGCGGAACGCCAGCTCGCGCGCGACCTCGTAGCCGAGCGATCGCAGCGCGTCGAAGAACCGCTGCGGCCGCGCGATCCCGGCGAACGCCACGACGCGGTCCGGCGGGTCCGCCAGGACCCGCCCTACATTTTCGCGGTGCCGATCAGGCGGGTCGGAAAGGACCCGCCCTACATCTTCCGTGTAGGCCGGGTCCTTTTGGACCCGGCAGACCTGCCCGTAATGCGGCACGAGACGGAACGCGTTGTGATGCGGCAACGCGGCCGCGACCTGCGCGACATCGTCCTCGCTGCCGGGCACCAGCACCGCATCGGCAAACCGGGCCGCGCCGAGCGGCTCGCGCAGCCGGCCGGAGGGCAGCACGCGATCGTCCAGGTCCGCCGCCGGGACGAGCAGCAGATCGAGGTCCCGCTCCAGCTGCACGTGCTGAAATCCGTCATCGAGGATGCTCACCGTAACGCCGAAATGCCGCTCGGCGAAGAGCCCCGCGATGTATCGATCGGCGCAGACGAGGACGGGAACGCCTGCGAGCGTGCGCGCGAGCAGCTGCGGCTCGTCGCCGGACCGGGCGACCGGCTCGAGCACGCGCTGGCCGTCGCTGACGACGAGGACACCCTCGGCGGGGTCGCGCCGTCCGTAACCGCGCGTGAGGATGACGGGCCGTTCGCCGCGCTGCTGCAGCAGGCTGGCGAGCGCGGCAACCACGGGCGTCTTGCCGCTGCCCCCCACCGAGAGATTGCCGACGCTGATCACGCGATGATGCAGGCGCCGCCGCCGGCCCGCGCGCGCGTACCACGCGCGCCGCATCAGCGCCACGCGGCCGTAGGCGGCGTCGAGCAGGCCCGCACGCGACACGCGGCCCCGCTCGTCCTTCAATGGATTACGCGGAACGGACGGACCACGCTGTCGCGGTCCGACGGCATCAGGTCGCGGATGACGGCGAGCGTCCGGTCGCGCGCGCCGCGATTGGCCTCGACCAGCGCCTTGGCCGCCGCGCCGAGGCGAGCCCGGCGCACCGGATCGTCGATCAGGCTCACCATCGCACTCTCCAGCTCGCTCGGCGAGCGAACCTGGATGGCGGCGCCGTTGGAGAGAAACGTCTCGGCAATCTCGCCGAAGTTCTGCATGTACGGGCCGAAGACGATCGGTTTGCCGTAAAGCGCGGGCTCGAGGATGTTGTGGCCGCCGGCGGGCACGAGGCTGCCGCCGACGAAGACGACGGTCGCCACCTGGTAGAGCTGCGCGAGCTCGCCGATCGTGTCGAGCACGACGGCGTCGGCGCGCGGCTCGCGGTCGATCGGCAGCTCCGTGCGCCTCACCGCCGCGAGGCCTTCCTGCCGGCAGAGCCGCTCGACCTCGTCGAAACGCTCCGGGTGACGCGCGGCGATGACGAGCAGCGCGTTGTTGCCGGCCGTCCGCACGCGATTGAAGGCGCGAATCACCGGCTCCTCCTCGCCCTTCAGCGTGCTGCCCGCGATGATCACCGGCCGGTTCGGCGGGATGCGGAAGAAGCGCAGCACGCGCTCGCGTCCGCGGCCCGGCGTCGGCGACGATTCGAGCGAATCGAACTTCAGGCTGCCGGTGATGGTGATGCGCGCCGGGTCGGCGCCGAGCTCGACGAGCCGCCGTGACGTCTCTTCTCCCTGGACGCAGAACCGATCCACGTCGCCGAGCACGCGCCTGATGAACGGCCGCGCCAGGCGGTAGCGCGGAAACGATCGGTACGAAATGCGGCCGTTCACCATCACGGTGCGGATGCGCCGGCGGCGGCACTCGCGCAGCAGGTTCGGCCAGATTTCCGTCTCCATCATCACGAACAGCCGCGGCTTGACCACGTTCAGCGTCCGCCGGGCGGTGAACGCCCAGTCGAACGGGAAGTAAAAGACCGCGTCGACATCCGACACGCTCCGCCGCGCCAGCTGCTGGCCCGTCAGCGTCGTCGTCGAGAGAAACAGTCGCAGCTTCGGAAAGCGCGCGCGCAGCTCGGTGATGAGCGGACGGGCGCTGAGCACCTCGCCGACCGACACCGCGTGCACCCAGATCGACTCGTCGCCGTCGAGATTGAACGCGACCGGCAGGTAGCCAAGCCGCTGGCCGATGCTGCCGACGTACTTGTTGTGGCGCAGCGCCTGGTAGAGAAAGTACGGCGCGGCGAGCACGAAGAGCACACACGTGAGGAAGCTGTAAAGGAGATACACGATAACGCTAAGTTGCGGGAAACGCGGCTCTTAAGGTGATCGCAGTATACCTCATTACAATCGCTTGTTTGGGTGTGCCGCCGCGGCGGCACGCAAGGAGATCGTCGATGGCAGTGCGTGTGGGCATCAACGGATTCGGCCGGATCGGACGCAACATCATGCGCGCCGCGATGGGGCACAAGGACATCGATTTCGTCGCGGTCAACGACCTCACCAACGCCGCCACGCTCGCTCACCTCCTCAAGTACGACTCGGTGCTCGGCAACCTCGACGCCGACGTGCGCGCGACCGCGGACGGGATCACGGTGGCCGGCGACGAATTCAAGGTGCTGTCGCTCAAGGATCCGGCGCAGCTGCCGTGGAAGGACCTCGGCGTCGAGATCGTCCTCGAATCAACCGGCATCTTCACCGATCGGGACGGCGCGGCGAAGCACCTCGCCGCCGGCGCGAAGAAGGTGATCATCACCGCTCCCGCGAAAAAGCCCGACATCACCGTCGTGCTTGGTGTCAACGACGACAAGTACGACCCGGCGAAGCACCACATCATCTCCAACGCCTCGTGCACGACGAACTGCCTGGCGCCGCTCGCCAAGGTGATCCACGAGCGGTTCACGATCAAGAAGGCGTGGATGACGACGGTCCATTCCTACACCAACGACCAGAACCTGCTGGACCTGCCGCACAAGGACATGCGGCGTGCCCGCGCGGCGGCGGTCTCGATCATTCCGACCACGACGGGCGCGGCGACTGCGGTGGGCGAGGTCATGCCGGAGCTGAAGGGCAAGTTCGACGGCATCGCCATGCGCGTCCCGACGCCAAACGTGTCCGTCGTGGACCTCAACGCGCTCGTCGAGAAGAAGACGACCGGCGACGAGGTGAACGCCGCGCTCAAGGAGGCGGCCAACGGCAAACTGAAGGGCATTCTGGACGTGACCGACGAGCCGCTGGTGTCGATCGACTTCCGGCGCAACCCGCATTCGTCGATCGTCGACAGCGCCTACACGAGCGTCATGGACGGCGACTTCATCAAGGTCCTCTCGTGGTACGACAACGAGTGGGGCTACTCCAGCCGCTGCGTGGACCTGGTGCGAAAGCTCGTCAAGGTCGGCTTGTAGCGCGCGGCCTCACGCGCGCATCGACTGTGGCCAAGAAGACCATCCGCGACCTGAACCTGAAGGGGCGGCGCGTGTTCGTGCGCGTCGACTTCAACGTCCCGCTCAAGGGCGGCGCGATCGGCGACGACACGCGCATCAAGGCGTCGCTGCCGACGATCAAGTACGCGCTCGAGTCGGGCGCGTCGGTGGTCGTGCTCGCCTCCCACCTCGGGCGCCCGAAGGGGAAGCCGAACGCGGAGATGAGCCTGCGTCCCGTCGCCACGCGCACCGGCGAGCTGCTCGGCCGGGACGTCGCGTTCGCCGCGGATTGCATCGGCGCGGCGGCGGCCGACGGGGTGGGGCGCGCCTTGCGGGGCGGGGCCGGAAGCAACATCGTGCTGCTCGAAAACCTGCGCTTTCATCCCGAGGAAGAGCAAAACGACGACGCGTTCGCGCGCCAGCTGGCGACGCTCGGCGACGTCTACGTCAACGACGCGTTCGGCGCCGCGCATCGCGCGCACGCGTCGGTGGACGCGATCGTGCGCTTCCTGCCGGATGCCGGCGCCGGCCTGCTCATGGAGGACGAGCTGCGCTATCTCGGCGAGGCCGTCGGCAATCCCGCGCGCCCGTACGTCGCGGTGCTCGGCGGCGCGAAGGTGTCGGACAAGATCGAGGTCATCGAGAACCTGATCCCGCGCGTGGACCGCCTGCTGATCGGCGGCGCGATGGCCTACACGTTCCTCAAGACGCAGGGCAAGCCAGTCGGCAAATCGCTCGTCGAGGACGACAAGCAGGACGCCGCGCGCGATATCCTCGAGCGCGCGAAGGCGCGCGGGCTGACGCTGCTCCTGCCGGTCGACCACGTCGTCGCGCCGAAGGTCGAGGCGGGCGCGCCGGCCGAGACGCTGAGCGTGGACGACCCGAAGATCGGCGAGCGGATGGGGCTCGACATCGGGCCGCGCACGGCCAGGGCGTACGCGGAGGCGCTGCACGACGCGCGGACGGTCGTCTGGAATGGTCCGATGGGCGTCTTCGAGATCGACGCGTTCGCGCAGGGCACCATCGCGGTCGCGCAGGCCGTCGCGGGCGCGAAAGGGACGACGATTGTCGGCGGCGGCGATTCGATTGCGGCGGTGAAGAAGGCGGGCGTCGCCGAGCGCATCACGCACATTTCCACGGGCGGCGGCGCGTCGCTCGAATTCCTGGGCGGCCGCACGCTGCCCGGGGTCGCGGTGTTACCGGACAGGTAATGCGAACACCGTTCATCGCGGGCAACTGGAAGATGCACAAGACCGTCGCGGACGCGGTCAAGTTCGTGAAGGAGTTCCGCAGCCTCGTCAAGGACATCACCGACGTCGACATCGTCGTCGCGCCGCCATTCACGGCGCTGCATCCAGCCGCCGAGGCGGCGCGCAGCAGCAACGTCCGCATCGCCGCGCAGAACCTGTACTGGGAGCGCGAGGGCGCCTTCACGGGCGAGGTCAGCGCGGCGATGATCGCGGAGACGGGCGCCGAGTTCGTCATCGTCGGCCACTCCGAGCGGCGCACCCTGTTCGGCGAAACCGACGCGTCAGTGAATCGCAAGATTGCCGCAGCGTTTGCCGGCGGGCTGACGCCCATCGTCTGCATCGGCGAGACGCTCGACCAGCGCGAACGGAACGAGACGTTCGACGTGCTCGATCGGCAGATTCGCGGCGGGCTCGACGGCGTGACGTCCGATCAGCTCGTCCAGTTGGTGATCGCGTACGAACCCGTCTGGGCGATTGGCACGGGACGCAACGCCACGCCTGCGCAGGCGGCCGAGGCGCACGGGCATGTCCGCAAGCGGCTGCAGCAATGGTTTGGCGCGCAGCCGTCCGAGCAATGCCGCGTCGTCTATGGCGGGAGCGTCAAGCCAGACAACATCCGCGAGCTCGCAAGTCAGCCCAACGTGGACGGCGCGCTCGTCGGCGGCGCGAGCCTCGACGTGAAGGCGTTGTTCGAGATCGTCTCGCGAAGCCGCAACGCGTCCGTGTGATCGACGAACCCGTTCCGGCCCTGGCAGGCCGGAACGGTGCCTCGCGACTCAGCGCGTCTGAAATTGGACCGTGTGCGGCGCCGGGTCGCCGCTCACATCGAGGGTGACCTGGTAGGTGCCTTGTGTCAGGCCCTTCGTGCTCAGGTTGAAGATGTAGCCCGCCCCGCCCTCGAGCGACGTGAACCGGAAATTTCCGTCCGGGTTTGCGTTGCCGCTGTCCTCGACCGATTCCGACGCGTTCGACGACACGCGCGACAACGACGTGGCTGTCACGGTGACGCTGGGCGAGGACGCGTTGCCGCCGGTGGCCGAACAGAGGCGCAGCTTGATCGGGAGCGTGCTTCCGAGGCGCGCCGCCTTCGTCACGTCGTATGCCGTGCAGACGTTGTACGTGACGGTCAGGACGCCCGGGCGGAACGTGATGACGTAGTTGCCGGAGGTGACGCCGCCCGGCGTCACCTCGTAAGTGCCGACCGAGGAGTCCGCCGTGGCCGTCGTGCCGAATGTCAGCACGCCGGCGAGCGCCGACGACGTGTCGCCCGCCACGAGCCCGTCGTAACTCGCGGTGAACGCGGGCACGGGTGCGCCATACACCTTGGACGCGGTGTTGGCCGTCACGGTCAGCGCCGCCCTGGCGATCGTCAGGTGTCCATCAGCGAACGTGATGTCGTAGTTCGGCGAGGCAACACCCGAGGGAGCAATCCGGTACGAGCCGACGGCACTCGCAACCGTCGCATCGGTCGTGAACGCCAGCGCCCCGCCGAGGACCGCGGACGATTCGCCCGGCACAAGGCCGTCGAAGCGCGCGTAGAACGGCGGCAGCGCCGCGCCGTATACCTTGCTCGCATCGAGTGCCTGAACCACCAGAGACCGCCGGTTGACGACGAGGGTGCCGTCAATCGCGGTGACCTCATAGTTCCCGAGCCGACCGCCGGCGTCGTCCAGCGTGGCGGTGATGGCGTACCGGCCCGCGGCGGACGACCGGCCCGCGGGCGTCGAGTAGGTCGCCGTCACGGGATCCGCGTTCACGAGGCCGGTGACCGTGCCCGTCAATTCCGGGTTCTCGTCGCCGTAGAGCCGTGTCGCGTCGTTCGCCCGAACCGTCAGCGCCGCCCTTGTGACGGTCAGCGTCCCGTTGACCAGCGTCACGGCGTAATTCGCCAGCTTGCCCCCGGCATCCTGCAAGGTCGGAACGATCACGTAGCTGCCCACGGGGCTCGACCCATCGGCCGTGGTGCCGTAGCTCGCGCCGATCGCGTCGCCGTTGAGGACACCATTCACCGTGCCGGTAAAGAGCGGGTTCGCCGCGCCGTACGCGCGCGTCGCATCGTTGCTCGAGACTGTCAGCGGCGCGGCCGTGACATTCAGTGCGCCGCTGATCAAGCGAACGTCGTAGTTCGCCAGCTGCGGTGTCGGGCTCACGGCCGGCACGATCGCGTAGATCCCGACGGGGCTCGAGGCGTCCGCCGCCGTCGAATAGGTGGCGGCGATGACGTCGGCATTGACCGGGCCGGTGATGTGCCCGCCGAACGTCGGGTTCGCAGACCCGTACTGTCGCGCACCGTCGTCAGCCGCGACCGTCAGGGCCGCGCGAGCGACGGTGAAGGACTGATCCACATCGGGCGCTGCCGTGTAGGTGTCGTCGCCCGCCTGTGACGCGCGTACAACAACCGTCCCGGCGCCGGTGACCGTCAGCGTGGATCCGGACAGCTGTGCCGGCCCGGATAGCACGCTGAAGCCAACCGGCAGTTCCGACGAAGCGGTAGCAAAAAGATCCACGGCAGGCGAGCCGTACGTCAGCGCGGGAATGGCGTCGAAGGAGATCGTCTGATCCGCCTTCGTGACACGCACCGACGTCTGGCAGGTTGCGGCCGCATTCTTGTCATCAACGACGCGGAGCACCACGGCGTGCGTACCGATGGCGAACGTTTCCGCGAGCGATGCCGGTGTCGGGGATGACGAACCGGCGACATGCTGCGTCTGGTGCGTCGTGCCGTCCACGATCAACTCGAGGGTCAACGGATCGCCGTTCGCATCCGAGACGACCGAGTCGAGCTGGACGAACCTGCCGGCCGGCCCGGTCGCGGACGTGGTGACCGGCGCCGGGCAGCTGCCGAACACCGGCGGTTGATTGGCTTCGACGAAGACCGTGATCGAGCGCAGCGTCTGCAGGAACGTGTCGTCGGTGGCCGTAAACGTCACCTGGAACGATCCGGATTGCGCGGGTGTCGGCGTCCACGTGAACGTGCTCGTCACCGGCGGCGCCAGGAGGTTGCCGAGCGCCGGCGTCATGATCGCGCCCGCCGGCACGCCGGAGCTGCCGATCGACACGCGCGCGTTCGGGTCGGCGTCGGTTGCCGTCACCACGAAGCTGACCGGCGTCCCCGGGCGGACCGAGATGGGGCCAGAGGGCGTCAGCGTCAGCGCGGGCGGCACGCCCGACGTCTGGACGATCTTGAGGATGACGTCGATCGGGATCTTGGATTTCGGCTGCCCCGCCGCGTCGAGGTCCTCGATGATGATCTGCGTCGTCCAGAGCGAACCGATCGCCAACGACTGCGTGTTCCACGACACCTGGCCGGTCTGCGCGTTGATCGACAGGCCCGGCGGCTGTATGGCGCCGCTCTCCGCCTCGGTCGCGAGGCGGAAGCGCAGCGTGTCGCGGTCCACGTCGGACGCCGGCACGAGAAACCCGGTGCTGGTTCCGCGAGCCACCGAGACAATGGCGGGCAACCCCGAGACGGGCGAGCTGTTGCCCGACGTCGGCCTGACGATCGTCGTCAGCAAGAGGTTCTCGTCGCGTCCGTTGGACAGCGTGCTGATGCGGCAGCAGCCGATGAACGTCGCGGTGTAGGGACCGGGTCCCGCGTACGTGTGGCGGACCGTGAGATCCGCGATGTACCAGTCCTCGGCGTCATTCACGCTGGTCACCGTTCCGTTCGCGTTGCCGCTCTGGCCGTCGCCGAACTCGAGCGGCAGCGTGGTGACGACACCGGCGCTGTAGCGCTGTGCCCACTTGATGCGGAACTCCACCTGCCCGGGCGCGCCGGTCGGCACCCAGCTGATGGTGCCGCCGCGGTAGTGGCTCGCGAAGGCGGGGCTCGCCGAGAGCATCACGACGAACGTGACGAAGACGGACGAATAAATGAATTGACGGAGGCGACGCATGGGACCCGGACCTCCCTAGAAGGTGAGGTCCAGCTGGCCCGTCATGGCGCCGCCGTCCTGGGGAGTGGTGAGCGAAAGGAAACCGCTGCCGGAGGTGACGGCCGCAAACTCCTGCGTGCCAGCCGTGACCTGCAGCCACGCGCCCTCGATCGCCGCAATCGCGCCGTTGTCGCCGGGCGTCATCGTGCCGCCGGCGATCTCGCCCTTCAGGACGCCGCGCTGGATCAACACCTCGTGGTGGTCGGCCTGCCCGGCGGCATCGACGTCACCGTCCTCGTGCGGCTCGAACGCGACCGGGTTGCCGGCGGCATCGACATCCTGGACGTACGAGACGGCGAGCGCCCATTCACCCGCGATCTGGCCATCGGGCCCGACGCGGAACGCGATGGTCAACGGTCCTTTGAGGTCGCCGCTGATCTGGGTCGTGAGCGCGACGCGACCGTCGTCGAGCATGGTCGTCGCCGCCTCGGCGGCCGTCATCACGTGTGGAACGACGCTGACGGCGGCAGCGTGGGCGTGTACACCAATCAACAGGGCGCCGGCGCAGGTCAACAGGGCTTCCGGTGCAAGTCTCGACATTCCAGGGGCCTCCGATGCGGACACACCCCTCCCGTCGTGGGGACGAACGCGACAAACCCTTACCGCGTCAAGCTCCTCGAATTTCAGTGGAGAGCGCGGTGTGATTACAGGGCGAGACGGGGGTGGGTGGGAACGCTTCCTATCGAAATTCAGTCTAAGGGCCGAACGCCAGGCTCGCAAGGGTCGACACCCCGAAAAAACACGCGAAATGGGTGAAAACTCGTCCTGCTGGGCGCTCGAGGTCGTCTGTTCGCATGACGGCGACGCGGCGGTATAATCAGATTTTCTCGAACAGGACGGAAGGCATGCTGTACTACCTGGTGACCGCGCTCTACATACTCGTCTGTTTGACGATGATGCTCGTTGTCTACCTGCAGCAGGGCAAGGGAGGCGACATCGCGAGCGCGTTTGGCGGCGGCAGCAGTCAGGCGGCGTTCGGCGCGCGAAGCGGCGCGACCGTGCTGTCGCGCGCGACGACGATCTGCGCCATCCTGTTCATGGTCGGCGCGCTGGCGCTGGGGATTGTCGGCAAGCGCGGCCCCGGCTCGGTGCTGGGCGGCCGCTCGCCGCTGACGCAGCCGTCGGGTCCGACGCCGTCGCCGCTGCAGCAGGCGGTACCTGGTCCCGCGGCGCCGACGCCTCCGGCGAACGCCGCGCCGGCGCCGGCGCCGGCAACAGCACCAGCACCAGCACCTAAGTAATCGAGAAACGAACGTAGGGGCCGACCTTCCACCTTCGCGCTGCGCGCTTCGGTGGACAAGTCAGGTCGGCCCGGATCGTAGAGGCGGACCTTCAGGTCCGCCTGCCGCACGCGGAAGTGGCGGAATTGGCAGACGCACCAGCTTGAGGGGCTGGCGGTAGCAATACCGTGGGGGTTCGAGTCCCCCCTTCCGCACCAGACCAAGATTAGGCCCGGTTTTCCGGGCCTTTTTGTTGTCGGATCAAAACAAGCTCACGGATAGCTAGCAGCGACAGGGCGAGGGTCAGGAATACAAGTTAGGCGGCCTGTCAGCCGGTTGCGAGGTACCGGTGGACAAACATCACCGCCATCGCGCCCTCTCCGACGGCGGATGCGCACCGCTTGACCGAGTCGTGGCGAACGTCCCCCGCGGCAAACAGACCCGGCACGTTGGTTTCGAGGTAGTACGGCAGGCGATCGAGCGGCCACCTCTCAGGCGCGCGGCCGCCTTGCAGAAGATCTGCGCCCGTCACCAGGTACCCGGCCTCGTCGCGAATGAGACCGGCCTCATTCGCCCACTCTGTCCGCGGTGAACCACCGATGCAGGCAAACAGCCAGCCTGTCTGGATACGACGCCGCTCGCCCGTCTGGTTGTCAACCAGCACGACAGCCTCGAGCATCTTGTCGCCCTCGAGCGCCGCCACCTCGGTTCTGGTGAGCACTTCGATCGTTTTCGTCGAGTAGATGCGATCGATGAGGTAAGCAGAGACAGTGCTCTTCAGGCTGTCGCCGCGGACGGCGAGCGTGACGCGCGGCGCATACTTCGAGAAGTGGAGCGCCGCCTGTGCGCCGGAATTGCCGCCCCCGACGACGACGACGTGATGGCCCACGCACAACTGCGCCTCGCTGGCGCCGGCACCGTAGTAGACGCCGGCGCCACGGAATCTCTCCTCGTTCGGCACGGACAGACGGCGATACTCGATCCCGGTCGCGCAGATCGCCGAGCGCGCGACCACCTTCGTGCCGTCGGAGAGATAGCCGACGCGTTTTCCCGCGGAGAACTCGCCGCGAACACCCTCGCGCGCGATCAGGATCTCTGCGCCAAACCGGCACGCCTGTTCGCGCGCGCGTTCCGCGAGCTCGGCGCCGCTGATCCCCTGGGGAAAGCCGAGATAGTTCTCAATCCTGGGGCTGCTGCTCGCCTGGCCCCCAATCGACCATCGTTCGATGACGACGGTCTTGAGCCCCTCCGACGCGGCGTAAACAGCGGCGCTCAGGCCGGCGGGTCCCGCCCCGTAGATGGCCAGGTCGTACTCAGTCAACGAAGGATCGCCGAACCAGCCGAGCTTCTCGCTGATCTGCCGAATCGTCGGGCGCTCGAGCCGAGTACCGTCGGAAAACACGCAGATCGGCAGACGCTCGTCCGCGACACCGTCGACGCCGATGGCGCGAGCCGAGTCGTCGGTGGCCACCTCGACCCATTTGAAGGGGACGTCGTTCCTGTACAAGAAGTCGCGGACGGAGTAGCACTGCGCTGAACCGGTCCGCCCGTAGACGGTCACGGTCGGACGCTCGTTTGAAGAATGTGTGTCAGTCACGATGGTTGGCGGGCCGTGCAATGGACGAGCCGATGATCGTCCCGCCCTCCAGACGAATGATCGCGCGCGCCATTATCCACATCGCATCGGACGAGGCAGCTTCGTTATTGGCGATATCCCAACCGTCAACGGCAAGTCAGCGGGTTGAACGGGACGGGCTGGCGCAAGCCCGGCCCTGGGGATGCTGACCCGCGCGCACTCTCTGCGCCGGGCGCTCGGATTCGCCGCCACGCCACCGCCGCGCATCATATCGAGCGCGCCAGAATGTCCAGCCCTCTCGCAGGTCTGCTTGTCGATCGCCAGCGACGGCAGCACCATTACCGTCGATCCTTCGGTCGACACGAGCAGCCCGTTGCTTCGGCACGTGTCGTGGGCCCCGTTCTCCTCCATCGACTGTGCGACCGGCGCGGTCGCGATCACCGCGCCAATCGGCGCCAGTCCGCCGGTCATCGCCTTCGCGACGCATAGCATGTCCGGCTCGAGGTCGAAGTGCTCGCACGCGAACAGGCGGCCGGGTCCGGCCGAAGCCGCTCGCGACTTCATCGGCAATGAACAGCGTGCCGTAACGGCGGCGGATGTCGCGCACCCGCTGGATGACGTCGTGGTCTGGAATCAGGACGCCGAGGTTGATGCTGATCGGCTCCAGACGAACGCGGCGACGTCGCGCCGCTTTCAGCTGCGCCTCGATCCGGCGCAGCGCCGTCGCGTCGAGCGGCGGGGTGATCTTGCCGCAGTGCAGCAGCAGGTTCTTGCGCTCGCGGCTGTCGGACGCGCCGATGCTCAACGCGGCGAGCGAGTTGCCGTGGTAGCTGCCTTCGAGCGACGGCAACGCGCGGCGGCCGGTGTGGATCAGCGCCGCCTGCAGCGCCAGGTCGACCGCTTCGAATCCACCGGTCGCGCGGAAGCAGGTCGTCAGGGGACCGGGGGCCAGCGGGTGAATGTCAGGAGTCGATGGCCGCTCGTCGTCGCCAACATGCTCGCTGCGGCGTTGATCGAGATGGCTCCGGCGCTGGTGCGCCGCAGGGGCCGCGACGGGCGACTCGTGCTCTCCGGGATTCCATGCGCCGCCGAAGCAGATGTCGATCGTGCCTATACGCGACTTGGCGTCCGGCGACTGGACGCCATGTCGCGTGCGGGATGGACCGCGCTCGTACTGCAGGCGTCCTGGTGAGACGCCTGGTACGTCAATCGCCCCAGACCAGCTTCGGATTCAACAGCAGCGGCTGGAATGCTTCGGCTGCCTGCGGCGGCGGCGGAACGTAGGTCGGGTTCTGCTGCAACTGCATGAGCGGACCGTTGATGATCTGCGGTTGACCATTCTGATCGACCACACGGAATCGGTGTTGAGCAGTGTGCGCCTTCCCGTAGCCGCTGCACCAGCGCACCTGGATCTCCGTCGGCTGCTGCGCCGGAAGTTCTACGGTCGCCCCCGAGCGGCTCGCGAGGAAGCCGTCGAAGTAGTTCTCCCGCTCGACGACCCGGAACGGGTTTCCTGTCCGCGACTGAAGGATAGTCTTGTAGTACCAAGTGTTCGAAAGCGCACTGCAGGACGAGGTCGGGACGGGAATGCCGCTGAAGGGCACCGGATTGAAGTCGACTCTCACGTTGAAGTAGTCATTGCCCTCCGTCGGCGTCCAGACGACCGCACGCCGCTGCGGTGGTGCGGGCCACGGCCCCGGAGTGAGCGCGGGATCTGGCGCCGGGGGAGCCGGAGGCCCTGGAGGAGCCGGAGGAGCCGGCGCGGGTTCGGGCGCCGGACCAGGCGGCGGAGGCACCTCGTCGGCTGGTCCCACGATACCGGGCGCGTCGCTCGCACTCGAGAGCCGGCCGCCACCGCCGACCGACGCATCCGTCGATGCGGCCAATGACGATGGGCTAATCCCTGACCGGGTATCGGACTCGCCGCAGGAGGCGGTCACGACCGCGACGACAATCGCAATGAGAATCGAGATGGCCCAGGGCTTGGGCACTTGCAACGACATCGATGCCTCCATGGTCTTGTACTGTTGACCTGTCAACATTCCGCTAGAGCCCAACGCAAAACGTGAACCATGAGCTGAGGCGCGGGAGATACGCGGCAGGGCGCTTCCCGACGACAGAGTCGCGCTTCAGGTGAGCAGTCCATTTCCAGGTTTTCCCGTTGGAAATTGGCAATAAGGAGAAAATCTAACGACGGAGATGGGGCTGTCACCCAATCGCCCAGCCTCGACTCAGCATCGGCTGAGCATCGGCTGAGCATCGGCTGAGCCGGTCCTTCGCAGCCGAGCGATTTGGTACTATTCCGCCGACGGATGAGGAGTCTTCGCTGAATGGCCAGGTTGAGCGTCCGACGTCGTCTGCGGATCGCCGCGCAAGTCCTCTTCGCGGACACGCCGCTGGCGCCTTCGCGGAGGCCCCAGCCGAACGAGGGAAGCGAGCCTGAAGAGGTCCCGATCGCGCCCACCTCTCAGTGTCCGCCCGCACCGATTCTCGAGTGCTCGCGGTGTCCGATGTGCGACGGCGGCGAGCGCACGCTCGTCAGCGAATTCAATCGATTCGTCCTCTCCGACGACCCGCCCGACCAGATGGCCGCCAGGTACAACTACTCGCTCTGCCACCGCTGCGGGGTGGTGTACGCGACGACGAGACCGGGAGGCGAGCGATATCAGTGGTTGTTCCACCACTTCGAGGAGACGCTGGGACGTCTTCCTCGGGCCGGTGCCGCCGCCAAACTAACCCTCAGTACGTTCGAATTATCGGACCAGGAGAAGGCCGACCTGCGGCGTCGCGCCGCGCGTGGAATATTCGTGTCCGAACACGAGGGTGTGAGCCGAAAGGAGTGTCTGCCGGTCCTTTCGGGCGATCGTCTTGCCAACAGCGCGCACGTCGAGCTGCTCGGCTCGTTGCTGGACCTGCGTGGACGGCGCGTGCTGGAAGTGCGTTCGCGCGCCGGATCGATCGGTGCAGCGCTGCGTCGTCTCTACGGCGCCGACCCCTACGCGATGGCGATCTTCGAGAACCAGCGCTTCGTCATCGAGGAGGTCTATGGCATTCCGACGTCGCTGCTCGACTTTGAGCGCTTCACGATCCCACACCCGGGCCCGTTCGATCTGATCATCTCGAACCACATGCTGACGCACGCGGTGCGGCCGCGCGATTTCCTCACCACCGTTCGTCAGCAGCTGCGACCCGGCGGCCATCTCTATCTCTACAACGAACCCGATGACGCCGAATATCTGTCCGAGGGAAAGTCGATGTTCAGCACGATGAACGCCTTTCACCTGCAGACGTTCGACGGCAAATCGCTCGTTCGTGCGCTGGCGGCGAACGGATTCTCGGTGGTGTTTGTCACGAGGTTCGGCGGGCACTTCCTGTGCCTGAGCCGAATGGAGGACGAGCCGCGAATGAGCGTCGCGATGGACGATCTGGAGCTTGAACGCCGTCGCAAGCTGTACCTCCAGGCTCGTGACACCGCAATTCTCATGGTGCCCGCGAGACAACGCTCACGCGTCGCCTCGATCTGGGACGGTGCGGCGGAGCGCGCGCTTGCCGCCGGCACGGCCGAAATCGGCGAGAAGGGGGACGTCCGCATCCGCCGACCGGCGAAGTAGATCGATCGGCTCGGGTTCGTTGCTTTACAATTAGCCCCAGTTCGTGACCCGCCCGAGGTTCACGGCTCCCCCTCACGACTGTCGAATCCCCGTGGGAGACTGGATGCCGGAGGCGCGCGAAGCCCGCTCGATCATCGAAACCGCCGAACAGGCGGCCGCGGCCGGCAACTACTCCGCCGCCGAGGAGCTGTTGCGTGAGGCGGCCGCCCTCCAGGAGCAGGCGCTCGGCCCCCACCATCCGGACCTCGTCAACACGCTGAACAACCTCGGCGTCGTGTGCGAGATGGCGGACAATCCGATCGACGCCGAGCACTACTTCCGCCGCGCGTACACCGTCGCGATCGCCGCGCTGCCGCCGAAACATCCGTTCGTCGCCATCAGCAGCCAGAACCTTCACGATTTCTGCGCGGCCCGCGGACGGCCCGTGGAGTTGCCGCCCTCACCGCCGGCGGTCGCCGCCTGGCTGGAAGACCCCGCGCCTTCTGCAGCGACATCGCGCGAGTCGTCGCGGCCGGCGATGACTCCGGACGTGACGCGGATTCCTCGGAAGAGATCCCTGCGCCCGCTCGCACTTGGCTCGTTGAGCGTGGGTGCCCTGCTGAGCGTCATTCTCATCATGGCGCGGCCCTGGGGCAGTGGAGCGGAGCAGGCCAAGTCGCCCTCGGCGACCGCGACAGCTCCAGCACGCGAAGCTCAGGCCCCCGGGCCAACGGTTCCGCCGGTCGAACCGCTCGCGCGCCGTCAACCGACCGCGAAGCCCACTCAGCCCACCCCACGCGAGGCCGATGCGGTCAGCGCCAGGCCGTCCACGCCCACACGATCGGCCGCGACGCCAACGGTGGTCACGGCGCAGCTCTGCACCGCTCTCAGGACGTGGCGATGCGAGGCTGCCGACAGTCAGGTTCTACCAGGGCGGATGTTCTTCTACACGCAGGTCAAATCCGCAACGGCTACGACGATTGAGCACCGCTGGTATCAGGGGAATCGCCTGCGGCAGGCCGTGAAGCTCCGCATCCAGGCCAATCCCGGCGCGGGTTACCGCACATACACCCGCAACACCATCAGCCGTGAGCGCGGTGGCGAGTGGCGAGTCGAGCTGCGGAGCTCGGATGGCACCGTGCTCCACGAAGAGCGTTTTACGGTCCGGTAGTTCGCACGCTTCGCGGGGCCCGACGGTATACTGGCGCCGGGTTCAGTAGAGGCTGCACGATGTCGCGCGCGAAGGCCGTGACGGTTTGTGCCGTGCTGGCGATCGTGATGATCGGTCGCCCGATGTCCGCCGGGCCCCTCCGCGTCCTTGATCTCGACGGCCGCCTCGTCGATCCCCTTGCGCCCGCCCCCGGCGTGAGGGCCACCGTCTTCGTCTTCGTTACGACCGACTGCCCCATCGCCAACCGCTACGCGCCCGAGATTCAGCGCCTGACGTCGATCTTCGCTTCGCAGGGCGTGCGCTTCTGGCTGGTGTATGCGAACCCCCACGAACCGCCGGCGTCCATCCGCAACCACCTGCGTCAGTTCCAGTACGCGATTCCCGCGCTGCGCGATCCCGAGCACGCTCTCGTCCGCTTCACGAAAGTGACGGTCTCGCCCGAAGCGGCCGTCGTGGACCCGGGCGGTGTGCTCCTGTATCACGGCCGCATCGACGATCGCTGGGTGAATATTGGACGCGATCGACCTTCGCCGACGCGCGCCGATCTGGCAGAGGCACTGCGAGCGATCCTCGATGGCAAAGCCGTCGCCCAGTCCGCGACGCCGGCGGTCGGTTGCATCCTGTCGGATTTTCTCCGATGAGTCGCGGAGCGTGGACGGCCCTGCTGCTGCTGGCATCGACGACGATGGCGGCCGCCCCCCAGGCTCCGGCGACGACCTTCGCGCGCGACATCGCACCGCTGATGTACGAAGCCTGCGCGTCGTGTCATCGCGAGGGTGGGCCGGCGCCTTTCAGCCTGATCACGTACGACCAGGTGCGACGCCGCGCCACGCAGATCGCGCAGGTCACCGGCCGCCATTTCATGCCGCCGTGGAAGGCCGAACCCGAGTCGGGCGACTTCGTCGGCCAGCGCCGTCTGAGCGCGCGCGAGATTCAACGCATTCGGCAGTGGGTAGAGGCGGGCGCGCCGGAAGGCGATCCGCGAGATCTGCCGCGAAGGCCCACGTGGCCGGATGGATGGCTCCTCGGCACGCCCGATCTCGTCGTCACGCTCGAGGCCCCGTACACGCTGTCCGCCACGTCGACCGACGTCTTTCGCATCTTCGCCATCCCTCTGCCGGTCGCGGCGACGCGCTTCGTGCGAGGCATCGAGTTTCACCCAGGCAACGCGCGCGTCGTCCATCACGCGAATATACGCATCGATGCGACGCCCGCCTCGCGGCGGCTCGACGCAGCCGATCCCTCGCCCGGGTACGACGGGCTGATGCCGCGCTCGGCGACGTATCCCGAAGGACACTTTCTCGGCTGGACGCCAGGGCAGGTGGCGCCGCTCGTCCCGTCCGACCTCGCCTGGCGGCTCGAGCCAGGCAGCGATCTCGTCGTGCAGCTGCACATGCAACCGAGCGGCGCCGTCGAGGAGGTGAAACCTTCCATCGGCCTCTTCTTCGGTCATGACCCGCCCCGCCACACGCCGACGATTCTCCGTCTCGGATCGCAGAGCATCGACATCCCGCCCGGCGAGCCGCGGTACGTGATCAAGGATGCCTACACGCTGCCGGTTGACGTCGACGTGCTGGCCGTCCAGCCGCACGCCCACTACCGCGCGCGAGAGATCAAGGGCATCGCAACGCTGCCCGACGGCTCGACGCGCTGGATGATGCACATCACCGACTGGGACTTCCGCTGGCAGCACGTGTACCGCGAGGTCGCGCCGATCGCGCTGCCGAAGGGCACGGTCCTGTCCATGGAATACACGTTCGACAACTCCGCGGAGAACGTCCGCAATCCGCAGCTGCCGCCGGCGCGCGTCTCGTGGGGCCAGCGATCGCAGGACGAGATGGGCGATCTGTGGTTCCAGCTGCTGGCGCGCAGCGATCGCGACCGCGCGACGCTCGCCCGCGACGTGAATCGGAAGATGACGGCCGAGGATGTCATCGGCTACGAAACCATGCTGCGTACGTCGCCCGGCGATACGGAGCTGCACGACGATGTCGCGCTGCTGTATCTGGGATTGGGCCGGCCGGCGGACGCGGTGCCCCACTTCGCCGCGTCGGCGGCGATCACGCCGCACTCGGCCGCGGCGCTTTACAACCTCGGCACGGCGCTCGCCGCGGCGTCGCGGCTGGACGAGGCTGCCGTGGCGCTACGACAGGCACTCGAGATCAATCCAGGATCCGCCGCCGCGTCTGCGAATCTCGGTGCCGTCGTCCTCCAGCAAGGGCATGTGGTCGAGGCGGTGAAGTACCTCGAAGAAGCCATCCGGCTCGATCCCGGGAATCTCCAGGGACTCAACGCGCTCTCGTCGGCGTACGCGGCGTCAGGGCGGTTCGATCGAGCGGTGGCGATCGCCGATGCCGCGCTTCGCCTCGCGCCACCTGGGCCGTTGGCCGACGAGATACGCAGCAGGCGGGACGCGTACTTCCGCAATCTGAACCCTCGTCCCCGAGCGGCTGACGAACCTTGAATTTCGTGTTCCGTCATTGACTGCGCGAGTCGTGCGGCGTTAGAAGTCTTCTGCCTTTTCGCGTTCTTCGTTCGGCGCCCCTTTCTTCGTCGGGATCAACCCAGTGGACCGTTAGGAGGTAAGGGCATGAGGAGCATCGCAGCGGCGATCTGCGTCGTACTGGGGACCCTGGTGCTGCCCACGGCAGCGCGCGCACAGAGTACCATCGCCGGCGTCGTCAAGGACGCATCCGGCGCCGTGTTGCCGGGTGTGACCGTGGAGGCGTCGAGCGACGTCCTCATCGAACGAACGCGAGCAGTCCTCACCGATGCCGCCGGCCAGTACAAGATCGTGGACCTGCGCCCCGGCGTCTACCTCGTCACCTTCACGCTCGCCGGCTTTCAAACGTTCAGGCGGGACGGGATCGAGCTGCCCTCGAGTTTTACGGCGACTGTCAACGCCGACCTGAAGGTTGGAGGGCTGGAGGAGACCCTGACCGTGACGGGCGAATCGCCCATCGTGGACGTCCAGAGTACGGTCCACACGCAAGTACTCAGCCGGGAGGTGCTCGACGCGCTTCCAACTGGGCGCACGATCCAGGGCGTGGGCCAGCTCGTGATCGGCATCGGCTTGAACATCCCTGACGTCGGCGGGTCAAGGGCCATGCAGCAGACCTACATGTCGACACATGGCATGGAGGCCTCGAACAACACGGTCCTGGTGGACGGGCTGATGGTGAACGGCCTGCAGACCGACGGGCAGGTGCAAAGCTACTTCAACGACGCGATGAACCAGGAAGTCAGCTATCAGACGAGCGGCATGGGCGCCGACACATCGGCAGGCGGCATACGCCTGAACATGATCCCGAAAGAAGGCGGCAACACGTTCAGCGGCTCGTTCTTCTCGTCGTGGCGGGATGGCAGATGGCAGGCCAACAATTTCACGCAGTCGCTGAAGGACCGCGGCCTTCGCAACCCCAGCTCCATCGACCGGATTTACGATTTCAACGTCTCGCAAGGCGGGCCGGTCTGGCGCGACAAGCTGTGGTTCTTCGTGGCATTACGCCAGTGGTCGGTGAACGCCCCCATCGCCGATACCTTCGTGAGCGATGGGACGTCGAGCGGTTTTGCCAACTGCCTGGCGGCGCCTGCCAGCTGCAAGCAGGGGATTGACGACCAGAGAATCAAGAGCGGCCTGGCGCGCGTGACGTGGCGGGTGAGCCCTCGGCACAAGTTCTCCGCCTACTGGGACGAGATCGACAAGTTCCGCGGCCACGCGATGACCGCGGGCGACGACTACGACACGGCCTCCGTCGTCTGGAATTCGCCGGCGTACCACACGGCGTCGGCCAAGTGGACGTCGACGATGAGCGAGAGACTGCTCATCGAAGGCGGTTATTCGAACAACACGGAAAACTACACCAACGAGTATCAGCCCGGGCTCCTGAAGGCACGCGGCAGCGCCGACTGGTACGCCGGCGCGTCGCGCCGCGATCTCGATCTGATCTCGACCACGCGCACCCCGTTGATCGCCAACGTCAGTACCCAGAGCCCGGTGCGATTCAACGTTCAGGCGTCGGCGTCGTATGTCACCGGCTCGCACAACACGAAGGTCGGCGTGCAGCGGACGTGGGGGCACTTTGGCCACACCAAGGACGTCAACGCCGACCTCGTCCAACAGTATCGGAGTGGCACCACAGGCATTCCCTTCACCGTGCCCAACTCCGTCCTGGTCTACAACACGCCGTTCGTGCAGGAGGAGGACCTGAACTACGACCTTGGCATCTACGGACAGGACCAGTGGACCTTGAAGCGCCTGACGGTCAACGCCGGCCTGCGGTGGGAGGCGGTCAACTCCGAGGTGCCCGCGCAGACATCCCCAGCGGGCCGCTTCGTGGACGCGCGGCAGTTTGCTCCCACACCGAACGTGCCGAACTGGAGAGACCCGGCGCCGCGGCTGGGCGTCGCCTACGATCTGTTCGGGACCGGGAAGACCGCCGTCAAGTTTTCGCTGAACCGCTACAACGCATCCCGCACGACGGGAGACGCGAACTCAGGAGCGCAACGATACAATCCGATCGCTCAGGCCTCGTTCACGTTGCCCTGGACCGACCTGAACCGCGATGACATCGCCCAGGGCGAACGTGGCTGCGTCTATCTCACCCCGGGGTGCGAGATCAACGTTGCCACCCTGCCGTCCGATTTCGGCCGCCGGGCATTGACGACGTACGACCCGAACAGCCGGCGCACCTGGAACCTTGAAAGCGGCGTCGAAGTGCAGCACGAGCTGTTGCCACGGGTCTCCGTGACCGCGTCCTGGTACCACGGCAACTTCCACAACGAGCTCTTGTACGACAACCGGCTCGTGACCCTGGACGACTGGACGCCGGTGTCGATTTTCAATCCCATCGACGGCACGCCGATGACGATTTACAACCTCAATCCATCGAAGAACGGGCAGGTATCGACCCTCGACACCACCAGCTCGACCCGCAAGCGAACGTTCAACAGCTACGGGCTGCAGTTCAGCGCGCGGCTTCCCCTCGGGGCTGCGCTCTTTGGAGGTCTTGGATTCGATCGACTGCTTCGGAACACCTGCGATGAACCGGATGACCCGAACCAGCTCCGCTTCTGCGACGATGCCAATCTGGACGCGCACCTTCCTGCCGGCGAGGCGCCGAAAGGGTACAGAATCCCGTACCAGGCGCAGGGCAAGCTGTCGGGTTCCGTATCGCTTCCCGCGGGCATTCAGGTGAGCGGCGCCTTCCAGAGCAACCCTGGTTACCCGTACCGGTCACTCACGCCCGCCGTCTTCTCGTACAGGGCGGCCGGCGGCACCTCCTGGTTGCTGAGCAGAACCACCAGGTATCCAGCCAACTGCCCATCCCCGTGCCCCGCCGGCGCGCTCGTGTTGCCGACCCTCAACGGGACACCCGACAACGCCGCCAACCTGAGGGTTCAACTGATCCCGTACAACTCGGAAGGCCAGTTCACGGATCGGATCAACCAGCTCGATTTGCGCCTGACGAAGTCAATCCGAGTGGGCAGGACGACGATTCTCCCGCAGCTCGAGGTCTTCAACGTGTTCAACTCCAGCGCGGTCATTCTCCAGCGCTCGACCGACTACTCGATCGCGAGTGCGACCGCGCCGGCGACGTACAACCAGCCGGCCGGCATTCTCAACGGCCGCCTCTTCGGCCTCGGCGCGCAGGTGCGTTGGTAAGCCTCCCCGGAAGCCTGCGCGCCTGAGGCGCGCAGGCTAACCTGACGCGCGCAGGCTAGAAGGCGTACTTCACGCCGAACTGCAGGATCCGCGGATCGGTTGCCTGCGACGTGATCCGCCCGAACGTGCCTTGCCCGAAGTTCGTCACCGGGAGTCCCCAGTTGAAGTGATTCAAGACGTTGAACGCTTCCAGGCGGAGCTCCACGCCCTGCGTGCCGGAGAAAGGCACCATGCGCGACAACGCCGTATTGATCACCCATTGTCCCGGGCCGGCAATGCTGGCGCGGACGTGATTGCCGAAGGTGCCGGGGTCCGGCTGCGCGAACGCCGCCGTGTTCAGGTACTGCGTCAGGGTCTTCGGTCCATACACGTCGTTGCTGATCTGGTTGACCCGCTGTCCGGTGAACTGCGTGGCGGTGCCAACCTGTCCATTGAGCGCGTTGTCGCGGCCGGTGAGGACCGTCAGCCAGGGTCCCGACATTGCCGTGACAATTCCCGACACCCGCCAATCGGAGGCGAGGGCCCGAACCAGCGCGCCGGCAAACCGCGGCGTCTGATAGCCGACTGTGAGGTTGGCGATGTGCGTTCTGTTCTGCGTGCAATTGCCTCGATCGAAGGTGAGGTCGTCGAGCTTCGTCGGTCCCGACGCGAATTGATGATTGCCATCGGCCATTCGATCGCCGAAGCAGTACGACCAGGTGTAGTTGCCGTTGAGGCTCACGCCGTTCGCCGACTGGCGCCGCGCCGAGAACTGGAGACCGCGATACGTCGAGACGCCGTAGTCGTCGAAGACCTCGAGGTTGCTGATCTGTCGCCCGACGGCCGGATTCTCGAGCGCGATCACGCGCCGATCGTTCGTGTTGGCGGTCGTGCTGCACACCGGCTGGAAGACCCCGTTCGGCAGCGTGCACGGGCCGAGCCCCATGAAGACGGCAGGGTTGAGCGGCACCAGGTCCCACAGGCGGTCCGAGTAGTTACCCAGGTAGCTCACCGTGACCCCCCAGTGGGCCCCCATCTGGCGTTCGAGCGTGACGTTCCACGACTGCGCGCGCGGTGAGTTGATCTGGGGCGCCATCACGCCGTAGGTGCCGCTCGGCGGGAAGACGGTGTCCCTGCTCGTCGCGATCGGGTGAGGATTGCCGCCAATGACGCTATACGGATCGTCCATCCCTCCCGGTGGCAGATCGACACGCACGCGATTGCCAAAGGGCGCGGCCGACGTCTGAAGGATTTGCATGTCGCCGGTCGGAAAGTCGTAGGCGAGCGCGTAAGACGCCCGCAGCGCGGTCCGCCCGTTGCCGCTGATGTCCCAGGCCACGCCGCCGCGCGGCGAGAAATTCAACCACTGGTCGAACATCCCCGAGCGGCCCGGTGGAAAGCCCGGATCGCCCGGATAGAGAAGCCCGGGCGGTGCGTTGACGAACGCGCGGCTTTTCACGCCGCTCCGGAAGTTGTCCCAGCTCCACACGGGTGTGCCGAACTCCCCTGTGTATCCCATCTCCTGCCCGAAGAAGGGCTCCCAGCGGAGACCGGCGTTCAGGGTCAGCCGGTTCGTGACCCGCCACGCGTCTGTCGCAAACAGTCCCACGTAGTGCTGTTCGGGATCGGTGCCGCCAGCGCCCGCTTGCTCCATCCAGAGCACCTTGCCCAACAGAAAGTCCGACAAGCCCAGGCCGGTGACCTGGCCGTTGTACTCGAACTGACCGCCGCACCGCGTGCAGTTCCTGATGTACGTGTTCCAGTAGGCAAGCGTCCCACCGAACGCGATCTGATGGTTGCCGCGGACGAGCGTGAGGTCGTCGGTCACCTGGTACGTTTGCGACAGGGCCCGGCTGCTGCCCGCGTTGGTTCCAAATGTGAACCCCCCGGGGATGTTGAGCGCCATGCGGTGCGGCTCGTAGTTGTAGAAGTCCCTGATGCCCAGATCCTCCGGGCCGATCTCGGGGCGATTGAGGCGCAGGGCGCGCGTACGGTTATAGGCCAGGCGAAGCGAGTTGACCGTGTTGCTGCCGAACACCCGGGTGTTGCCGACGACGACCGCCTGCGACAGATTGTCCATGCCGATCGTCGCCGGATTCATCGCCGAGAGAACGTTGTCGAAGTCCGGGATGTCCTGATCGATCGTCGTGGCCATGTAGCGCACGAAGAGCGAATCGTTGGCGGTTCGTTGAAAGTCGACCCTGGCGACCGTCTGCCCCTGGATGTTCTCGCCGCCGCCGAATGGAAATCTGATTTCTCCGCATGCATCGGTCGTGCTCGGGAGCGATCGCACCAGCCTCATCGCGGCGGGACTGAACAGTGCCGGATCCACGCGGTTGCTCACGAACGGGGCGCGCAGCGCGATGGCTCTCCCGTTGTTGCACGCCGCCGAGGCGAAGGCGGTGAAGTCGCCGGACAGCATCGCGGGCGTGGGCACATACGCGACGTTGGCGTTCGGCTGTTGACGGAGCTGCGTCCGCTGATAGCCGCCGAAGAAGAAGAGCCTGTTCTGGACGATCGGCCCGCCAAGCGTTCCGCCGAACTGATTCCGGTGCAGGCCGTCGTCCAGGCGCTTGCCATCCGGACCGACCGGGGCAAACCGGTTGGTGGCGTTGAACCGCTTGTCCCGGTAGAACTCGAACGCGTTGCCGTGAAATCGGTTGGTCCCCGATTTCGTCACTGCATTGACCGACGCACCCGAGTGAATGCCGTTCTCGGCCGAGAGGCCGCTCGTGGCCAGCCTGAATTCCTGCAGCGCATCCGGGAACGGCAGCGGCAGGCCGGCCGCAGTCGAGGGATCGTTGTGCATCGCGCCGTCGAGGAGGTAGGCCACGCCGAACCCCTGCCCGCCGGCCACCGCGATGTTCACCCCGCCCTGAAAGCTGCGGGTGTTCGGCTGGCCGGTCTGCACGGCTGCGCCCGCCAGGAGGATGAGGTCGGTGACCTGGCGGCCCTGCAGCGGGAGCTCGAGGATCCGCTCGTTCTCGATCACGGTCCCGATGCCGGCGCTCTTGACGTCGACGAGCGGCGCCGCGGCGTCAACCGTCACCGCTTCCTCGAGGTTTCCGAGCGCGAGCACGATGTTGATGACTGGAGTCCCCGCGACCTGGAGCACGATGCCCGTCTGCACATAGGTGCGGAACCCCGACAGCATCGCCTCCAACCGGTACGGGCCCGTTGGCAGGTTCGGCAGGGCGTACGCTCCGCGGTCGTCGGTCACGACCGTTCGCGTGGCGCCGGTGTCAGTCTGAGTGGCGGTGATGGCGACGCCCGGCAGCACCGCTCCGCTCGGGTCGGTCACCCTGCCGTTCATCTGGGCGGTCGCGAGCTGCGCCCAGGCATCCGCAGACGGGATCAGCAGCAGCAATGCGACGAGTGTGAAACGACGCGAGGACCACTGCATCACGTCCTCCTTCGTATCCTGCGTTTGCTACGCCGCGCGGCGCGGCGCTCACGATACGCCGGCGGCGCGCGGCCGTCAACGCACTTCTGCAGGAGAGCCCGTGGCGCGCGGCTACAATCTGCCTGATGTCGGTCGCCTCGCACCTCGCCGTCTCGCCGGCAACATATGACGCTCGCATCCGCTCGCTGATCCCGCTTTACGACGAGCTGATCGTGGAAGCCGCTCGCGCGCTCGGTCATGCCACGCGTCCCGTGCGGGTCGTGGTCGATCTCGGAATCGGAACCGGCGCGCTCACCCGAGCGTGCCTGGAGCGCGCGCCGGGCGCGCGCGTCCGGGGCATCGACGCCGACCCGGACATGATGGCCATCGCGCGCACGCGCCTGGGGCGCCTGTCACGCCGTGTCGCGATGACGACCGGCAGTTTCCTGGACAAGGCGCTGCCGCCGTGCGATGCCATCGTCGCCAGCTATTCGCTGCATCACATCCGGACGCGCCGCGCGAAGCTGACGTTCTATCGGCGCTGCTTCCGCGCCCTTCGCCCCGGCGGCGTCCTGATCAACGGCGACTGCGCACCGGCCTCGACCCCGCGCGGATTTGAACGCGATCTCGACGTCTGGCTCGCGCATCTCGGAAAGACATTCGGCGGCCGGGCGCGCGGACGGCGCGTCTACGAATCGTGGGCCGACGAGGACGTGTACGTGCCGCTCGCCGAAGAGATCCGCCTGTTGCAACGGGCCGGCTTCGCCGTGGACGTGCCGTGGCGCCGCTCACCGTTCGCGGTCATCGTCGGTTGCCGGCACGCATAGAGCCTGCTGTACGAAGTCGCAGGTGGGCCTGATCCGTGTGCCGCGCGCGCAACAGTGCTGTTGCTGGCGCGCGACATACGCCGCGGCATCAAGGAGCTGACATTCCGGCGCGTCAACAATTTGCGGCCGCCCTGGCGGATCACGTTTTGCTGCCGTAGTCTGAAACCTCATTTCCCATATGACGAGACCTGCCGGGACGACGGGCCTTTTGTTCGCGCTCTGCGCGGTGGTGTCGCTGCTGGCGGCATGCGGCACGGCGTCGGACGCGCCCACGCCCACCGGCCCCTCTTCCGCGGTGGTGACGCCGTCCGCACCGCTGACCGGACTCGTCGAAGGCATCGTCCGACGCGAGGCGTATTCGGGCCTCGTGTTTTCTCCCGAAGGGCCGCTTGCAGGCGCGCAGGTACTTGTCACCGAAGGGGCGGGCGCCGGCCAGAGCGTGACTACGGCCGCGAACGGTGCGTACCGATTGGAATTGCCGCCGGGACCGTTCCGCCTGCGCTGGTCAGCGCAGGGCGCGGAACCTCGCGACAGCGATCCGGGAGCGGTAATTGCCGGTGTCACCACGACGGTAGACACGGTGGTGCTGCGGCGGTCGTTCGAAGGGAACCCGGAATGGAGCGTCAGCGGAACCATCCGCGACAGTCTGGGCAATCCCGTCGCCGGCGTGGACGTAGACGCAAGTGACGGCGTTGCCTGGTACGTCGGTGTCACCTCAACGGATGCGGCCGGCCGTTTCCGGATCGCATCCAGGCGTCCGCATCCAGATTGGCTTCACATCAGCACATACAAGGAAGGGTACCCGTCGCCGTCCATCACCTTGTTTTGTGGGTCCTCCTGCGCCCTCACGGTGGATTTTCGTCTGGAGCGGTAGGTTCGCGGCGCCTTCACTTGGGCAGCGGCGGCCTGCCCGCGCGGACCCAGCCTTCCTGCGCTTCGATGCACTCGACGCTGATCATGTAGTAGCGGATGTAGGTGCCGCGGTCGATGAACGCACTGGGAGCGCCCGGCTTGCGCGCCTGGTTCCTGGCGATGCGGTCGCTCTTGCCGTCGACGAATGTCAGGTCGCGATAGGGATGGTTGGCGATGTAGCCATCGGCGCCGGCATCCTCACCGAGCTTGAAGAAACGCTCGAACGATTCCTTGTAGGCCAGCATGCCCGCGTCCATACGGCCAACCTGCCCTGTAGGCTCGAGGTTGCGCGGGATGGCGCTGCCACCCCAGAACGAAAGCAGGTGGGACTGTCCCTTATCAGTAACCGGGACGAGCATCGAGACGGTGCCCGGGGTGTGGCCAGGGGTGATGTAGAAGGTCAGGGTCGTGCCGCCCAGGGTCAGCTTCTGCCCGTCGGTGATGTCCATGTCGCGCGCGGGAGGGACGACGCCTTGAGCGGTCGCCGGCGGCAGCTTCGCGACCATGTCCCAATCGACGCCGGACATGAGGACGCGCGGATGATAGGTGTCCTGCAGGTATTTCGCGCCGCCGAAGTGGTCGTTGTGACCGTGCGTGAGCACCAGGTATTTCATCTGGGCGGGGTCGAGGCCCAGTTTCTTATAGCCTGCGATGATGACGCGCTGCGCATCGGCCGTGTTGTTCAGGCTGTCGATCTGAATGATGCCGCCGCTGGTGACGATAGCCCACGTCGCGACGCTGTTGCTTCCCAGGTAATAGAGCTGGTCGAACACTTTCGTGGGAGGGGCATCAACAACCGTGGTCACGGATGCGGCGGCGTTTGCCGGCGGCATGCTGCAGTCCACGAGTTGCGCGCTCAGGTCATCCGCCGCGAGCAGCCGGGCATTGCTCACGTGCGCGAGGAAGGCGAGCGGATCCGGTGCGGTGGCCGCCGCGGAGCCTTGCGCGCCGACCCGAGCCGCGACCGTGCTGACGGCTGCCGCGGCGATGGCTACCAAGAGCGTGCGAATCTTTGACATGGTGGTGGACCTTTTCATACCTGTTCCTGAAGAAAGGCGGCGACGAACTCCTGCGCCTTTGCCCATACGCCGCGCCGCCGCCAGGCGTCGAGCTCGACACGCTTGCACGCGGTCAGGTCGTCCCGGAACGTTGCTTCCATGCGTGCGACGAGGTGGTCGTCGTTGAAGCACACGTTGCTTTCCTCGTTGTGCGCAAAAGACCGGCTGTCGAAATTGGTCGTTCCGACCGTCGCCCACACACTGTCCACGACCATCGTCTTCTGGTGGAGCAGGGTGGTCTGGTACTCGTAGATCTCAATCCCCGCCTCGAGCAGGCGTCCATACAGGCGGGTCCCGTTCTGCCGCGACAGCCAGTTGTCGTTGTTCATTCCCGACACCATGATCTTGACATCCACACCGCGCCGCTTGGCCTCGATCAACGTGTCGATGGCGGGCGGGTCGGGCACGAAATACGGATTGGCGAGCCAGATCCGGCGCCGCGCGCACACGATCGAGAGGTAGTACATCGTCCGGGCGGTCGAGGCGCCGGTCACCGGCGTGCTCATGAGCGTCAGCGCCATGTGCGGACCGGCAGCGTCGATCTGCGGATAGTAGATGGGACCCGAGACGAGCTCCCAGGTCCGTTCGAGCCAGTTCTGCGCAAACCCCGTCTGCAGCGGGGTGACGGCGGGGCCCTCGATGCGGATCTGCGTGTCCCGCCAGTGCTGCTTGTCCTGGGCGTGGCCGTCCCACTGGTCGGCAATGCCGGCGCCGCCCGTGAAGCCGACGCGGCCGTCGATGATCAGCGACTTGCGGTGGGTCCGGTTGTTCAGGCGCCCGATCGTGTACCACTTGATCGGGTTGTACCAGGCGATCTGGCAGCCGCCTGATTCGAGAATCTCCAGGATGTCTGCACCGATGCTGCTCGACCCGACCGCGTCGAGCAGGATCTTGACCCTGACGCCGGCTTTGGCCCGTTCCGCCAGCGCCTTGGCGAACGTGCGGCCGATCGTCCCTTCCCAATAGATATACGCCTCGATGGTGATGGAGGTCTGCGCGCCCCTGATCTCCCGCAGCATCACCGGATAGAACTCGGCGCCGTTTTGCAGCAGCTCGATGCGATTGCCGTGCGTGAACGGGACCCCGAGCGCGCCGGCGATGGTGGACAGGAACTCGGGCGAATCCACGCCGAACTCGTGATCCAGGCCGTAACGAGGCGGCGATTCGACGGGCGCAATCAGGTAACTGAAGGTGGCCATCGCGGCCATGCCAATCGCCCAGCCCCACTTGGTCTGCTCGACGGCATAGAGCGAGGCCAGGAGCCACGGCCACCAGGACCACAGCAGCTTTCGCCCCCGGGTCCAGAACGAGGCGACGCCCTTCGGAGCGCGTTTCAGCGGGTCGATGCCGACGGGCCGGCGCTTCCTCCTGTCGAGCGACGGACGGCGGAAGCCGAGCGGTTGGCTCCGGGGGCGTGGGGCGCGCATCAACGAAGCCTATGCCATCAGGCCTTGTCTTTCTTCTTCTGCTCCTCCCATTCCACCCCGCTCGCCTCGTCCATCCGCACAATCGCGTTCGACAACGCATCGGTGCTCTTCTGGAGCGGCAACTTCACCTCGTAGGAGATTTCTTCCGCCGACGCGGCGCGCAGTTCGAAGGCCGCGCGATGACGCCGCAGCAGCTGCTCGATGCGCGGCTGCAGCTTTTCCGATTCCTTGCTGGTGACTTTCAGCGAGAACACCTTGTAGGGGTTCGGCTCGATCGATTCGATCGCCCACAGGACCCCCAGCATGAACACGGCGCCAGCGATCGCCATCACGAAGAGCCCGACACCCGACGCGAGCCCCACGGACAGGGTCGCCAGCATGACGCTGGCATCCTTGGGGTCTTCGATCTTGGCGCGATAGCGGATCAGGCCGGCGACGCCCGCGACACCAAACGCGCGCGCCAGGCTCGCACCGACAACCACCATGACGAGCGCGCCGACGATGGCGAGGATGATCTGCGTCTGAATCACCGGGGCCGAACGCGGCGGTGTGCCGCGGCGCCGTGGACGAAAGGCGAGTGCCGCGCCCAGCAGCGCAGCGACGGGAAGACGAATCGCGACGTTGCGCAACTGCGCGAGAGCGGTGGACAAATCCTCTTCGATCGGCGTTGACGCCGAGGGCGCGGGGGGCTGCGCTCCCGCCGCATCCTGGGCGGAGAGTTTCGGCGGCGCCACGATCAGCAACACGGCCACACAGACGTACAGTCTCAGCACGGTTCTCACGCGAGGATTCTACTGGCATTGGGTGGCCAGCCTTGGTCCGAAGTCGTGGGCGTGTCGTGCAGCAACGCAAGGCGAGGTTGTGCGAGACGATTTCGTCCATCCATAAATCGTGACGATGCGCGGGCGTGCGCCGCCGCGAGCGCGTCAACAGTCTTGCGTTCCAACTACCGTGATGAAATCGGCTGGAAGCGGACCCAGGTGCCATCCTCCGCCAGCACCTCGTTCGGCCTGAATCGCGCTTTGTATTCAAGGGATCGACAGCCCTCGACGTGGTAGCCGAGGTACACGTGGGGGAGGCCGCGGTGTCGTGCCGACGCGATCGTCGCCAGGATGTTGAACGTCCCGAGTGAACGACGGCTCTCGGCGGGATCCCAGTAAAAGTAGATCGCGGAGAGCCCCTCGGGCAGCGCATCGACGTAGCCGACTCCCACCAGCCGATCCCCTACGTGGTAGGTCCACTCCTCCGTGTGGAAGGGGTTCGCGAGGAACAGGGTCAGATCGGGATCCTCGCCCTCGGGCCACCCTTTCGCCTGATGGCCGTGTTGGTGGAATTTCGCGAAGAGATCCACCTTCTCGGGCGATTCGGATGGAGATCCGATCCGAACGGTGACCTCCCCGATGTTCCGGTTCCACACTCTCCGTTGGCTCGCGCTCGGGCGGAATGTGCTTACCTCGACCCGCAGCGACTGACACCGCCTGCACGATGGGCATTCGGGTCTGAATACGACCGGCCCGAAGCGCCTCCAGCCCTCCTGCAGGCGTTGCGAGTAGTCCTCGGGGGCGAGATCGAGGATCACGTCGTGCCGAAGTTGCTGTTGTTGGTCGGGCCGGTATTCGCAGGGCGACGGCTCGCCAAGGATCGTCAGCGGCTCCGTCACCCGTTGACCCTTCCGTGAACGGCCCCCAGCTTGCTCCTGGCGTCTTTCAGCATCGCGATGAGGACAGCGCGCGCGTCCTCCGCCGTGTTGACCGGCCTCGCGAACGCCAGGCGGACCGGTCGCGGTCCCGCGGTGGTCTTCGCCGACATCTCGAACCCATACCGGTCGATGCCCGTCATGCTCGCGGAGGTGATCTCGGTCGCCTTCGAAAAGGCTTTGCAGTAGAGCACCATCGCGTCGGCGTGGTCGGCGTTCATGTGAGCAATGATGCCGGCTGCTGAAGGGCCGAGGGGATCTGGCTCGGCGGTCTGCCATTCGACCTTGTCAATCCACGACATCCGTCCGTAGCCCCCGATGTAGCGAACCGAATCCACCTGCAGCTTCCAGAAACCGAAGTCGCGAAAGTCGGCGTAGTACGCAGAGTTCGGATGCGCGGCAAGGAAAGTCGCGCGGGCGCTGCCCCCGTCTCCCTCGACACGCGTGCAGGGACCAAGCATCGTCACCCGGCCGTTGGCAAGCGGATCCGCGGCGCCGCTCTCGGCCACCAGCAGGGACGCGCGGGGATCCTGCTGCAGATTCCTGGTGTGTTCGGCGAGTGCGCTGATGAGGAAAATCGGGTTTCCCCTCTCGAAGGCGACGGTCACGAACGAGCCGTAGGGGTAGCCCGCGGGCTCGATGGCGAGGGTGCACAGGGTCCCAGTCGAGATCTGCGCGACCAGGCTTCGTGCGCGCTCCGCGTGCGTGGGTGTCGGAACATTGACGTCGTACAGCGGCTCCGATGCGTTGCCTGACGGTCGGCTGTGTGCGTCGCTCATGGGTGGGATCTTAATCGAGCCGAACGGAGGATCATGCGCGGCTCGCGATGCGGGCGCCCTCCGCCATCGCTTCGAGCTTCGCCCACATGATCGATGGATGCACGCGCCGGTTGATTTCTTCCTGCGCGAAGCCGCAGTCGGTGCCGGCAATCAGGTTCTCGCGCCCGACGCACGAGGCGAACCGCGAGAGACGCTCGGCGACGAGCTCCGGGTGTTCCACCACGTTCGTGCCGTGGCTGACGACGCCCGGCACGAGAATCTTGCCGGGCGGCAGCTTCACCTCCTGCCAGACCTTCCACTCGTGCTCGTGGCGCGGGTTCGCTGCCTCCAGCAGATAGGCGCCTGCGTTCACCTTCAGGATCAGCTCGACGATCTTCCTCAAAGGCACGTCGGTCGTGTGCGGTCCGGGCCAACTGCCCCAGCAGACGTGATAACGGATGCGGTCCTGAGGGATGCCCTCGAGCGCGTGGTTGAGGATCTCCACGTGACGCTCGAGCCACTTGAAGTAATCCTCGAAGCTGGCCGGCGGCACCATGCGGTCGTACGTCACCGCCGCCCGTGCATCGTCCACCTGCAGCAGGAACCCGGCGTCGACGATCGACCGGTACTCCGTCCGCAGCGCCTCGGCGAGCGCGACAACGAGATCCTCGTCGGTCTTGTAGTACTCGTTCTTGCGGTCGGGGATGGCGCTCGAGGGCGCGGCGACCGGCAGGAAGGCTTCCTCGACACCGGCGGCGTTCGCCGCGGCCTTGAGGTTGTCGATGTCGCGCTGCAGCTCGAAGAGGCCGTTGTACGTGATCGGCCCGATGCACACCGCGTCCCTTCTCGTCACGTTCGACCAGTCTTTCCCGTCGCCTCGGCCTTCGAGCTCGGCATAGAAGTCTGCGAAGCGGAGCCTGTCCGCTCCGCGCGCAAACGGGTTGGCGCCCTTCACCTCCCGCAGCTCGAAGCCGCTGAGCCGCTTGAGGACATAGAGCGACCAGCTCGTGGACTTGCCGAACTCGCCGTCGTTGGGAATGTCGATGCCCGCCTCGACCTGGCGCGCGACGACGTCGCGTACCGCGTCCTTGAGCGTCGCCTCGTAGGCGCGCTGGTCGATCTGCTGGCCGGCCTGCCGCGCCTTGACGAGCTCCAGCAGCTGTGGCGGCCGGATCAGGCTTCCGGTGTGCGTGGTGAGGATGCGATCGACGCTGCGTTTCATCGGTGGGCGCCGATTATAAGTCACGCGATGAACCACACCCTCAGCAGGAGCGTCGAGACGATTCTGAGTTACCCTGCCCTTGTCGTGATGCGACGATTTCTGACGACGGCCGTGGCGCTGCTTGCAGCGTCGGTGGCATCGGCCCAGCGTCTGCCGGACATTCCCGCTCCGGCCGACCTGACGGCGCCGCCGGCAGAGGCCGTGAGAAGTCCTTCCGGTCTCGTCTCGAGAACCGTCACGCCAGGAACGGGAACAGAGACGCCGCAGGAAACCGACTTCGTCACCGTGCACTACACGGGGTGGACGAGCGAGGGCCGGCTGTTCGACAGCTCCCACGCGCGCAACATGCCGGGCCTGTTCGCGCTGAATCGCGTCATGGCCGGCTGGCGCGAGTGCGTGCTGCTGATGAAGCTGGGCGAAACGCGGCGTTGCTGGGTGCCGCAGGACCTCGCGTTCAAGGGACAGCCTGGCCGGCCCGCCGGCACCGTCGTCTTCGATATCGAACTGCTCGACGTCCGCCGAACCCCCAGCACACCGCCGCCTGATGTCGCCGCTCCGCCGGCAGATGCAGCGAGTACTTCGTCGGGCCTGTTTTACAAGGTGATCAAGGCGGGCACGGGAACAAAGCACCCGGCGGCGCGCGACAACGTCACCGTCCACTACAGCGGCTGGACGACGGCCGGCATGTTGTTCGACAGCAGCGTGCTGAGAGGGATGCCGGTGACGCTGGATCTGAACAACGTGATCCGCGGCTGGACCGAAGGGGTGCCACTGATGGTGGAGGGCGAGCGAACCCGTTTCTGGGTCCCTGAAAAGCTCGCTTACAGGGGCGAACGGGGCAAGCCGCGCGGAACTCTTGTCTTCGACATCGACTTGATCGCGATCCACCCTCCCATCACGTCGCGATTCTGATCTGCATGAACACCGTCAATTCCACGTCGGGTTCGCTCTTCAACTGGACGCAGGGCATCTACGCATTGCACGCCTTCAGCCTCCTCACCGGCATCGTGGGTGCGGCGACCGTCGTGGGCGCGTTTCTCACCGGGTGGCCCTCCTTGATCGCGGTGATTCTCAACTACGTCAAGCGGCGCGAGACGCGGGGCACGTGGCTCGAGTCGCACTTCCGCTGGCAGATTCGCACGTTCTGGTACGGCTTGCTCTGGGTCGGCCTGTGCCTGCTGTTCGTCGTCCTGACGCTGGGCATCGGCCTCCTGATCGCCTGGCTGCCGCTCGGGATCGTGGCGATCTGGTTCGTCTACCGCGTCGTCCGTGGGTGGCTGGCGCTCCGGGACGGACGCCCCATGTACGCGCGGTGACCGTTACGCTTTTCGGAAAGGCCACCGCAAATCTGCAATCGGACGGTCGCTTCCGTTAACCCTCCGCCATGACCGGGCGATGGGTGCACCGGAATCGGGCTTGCACGTGCCGCAACGGAGGAAGAACACGATGATCCTTCGCTTCGTTGCCGTCCTGGCGGTGGTTGTCGCGTTCATCGCCACGGGAAGCACCGGCGCCGCGGCCAGCGCAGACCAGCGGCCCATCGCCGTGTTTGTCACGCTGCCGATGACCAACGGTTTCGCCGATGCCACCGACGCGCTCGTCGAGACGCTGGGAGTCGTGCACGAAGCACTCGATGCCGCGGAAACGTTTCGAGTCGTCGACCGCCCGCAGGAGAGCGATGCGGTTCTCACGATACTGGGACGCGGGACGGGCGACGTGGAATTGACGGCCGCGCTGCAAGGGCTCGACCCGGCCGTTGTCGCATCGCCGGTCATGCTTCGCGCGGACGAGCGGTATGTCGAAGCCATGCTTGCCGTCGGAGCCTGTGGTGACGCTGCCGCGAGCCCTGCGAGTCACAGTGCGTCCGCCTCCTGCTACAGAAAGATCGTCGTCGGCTTGAGCGGCCGCGATGTGCGCCGGGGCGCCAGCAGGAGTGCACGAAATCCGTGGGCAGCATGCGCAGACGCCCTCGCCAGGGATGTGCGGGCGTGGGTCTCGCAAAACGCCAACCGGCTACTCGCCCTCCGCGGTTAAGGCAGGCCGGCGCGAAGCCGCCGGCTGGAGCCGTCACGGAGGCGTGAGATCGGCCACGACGAACGATTCACCGACGATCGGCAGCAGCTGTCCATCAAGCCTCGTTACGGCCTCGCTGCCGTCGAAGTACCGCTTGAACGCGCCGACTTCGAAGGGGTCACCGACGAAATACGGATGATGACCCTGTTTCGTCAACTCGACGAGGGCCGGATCGAGATATCCAGGCTGAATCCACATCCACCGCAGCACGTCCCGTTGGGCGTAAAACGCCAGCGTGCCTGAGTACGCATCGGAAAAGACAATCGCGTTCAGTGGGAGGGCGGTTCGGGTGAAATACACCGCCCGGGCAAAGCGCTCCCCTCGCGCTTGCCCGCGAAATACCCCGGCATCGCTGGCGAAGCGCCATTCGTGCACCAGCAGCACGATCGTCACCGCTGCCACCGCAGCCACGGCACGCCCTCCGTGTGGCGCACGCCGCGCGACGATCACCAGTGTCGCGGCGAGACTCGCGAGCATGACTGGATAGGCGGGCAGCAGAAAGCGCAGGGTGCCCCAATCGCCCGAGGTGAAATTCAGATAGGCGACGTACATCGCGAGCACCGCGAGTGGATACAGCAGCAACACAAACCGCCGGCCACCGTCATAGGCCTTGACGACGAACGGAGCTGCAACCCAGACAAAGAAAAGCGGCGTCTGCGTGTCACTCAGCCATCCAACGTACTGTCGCAAGTTGGGACCGATCCTGCCGGACGAGTAGATCTCATCGATGGGACCATAGCCCGAGGTGAGCGGCGATCCGTACCACCGTGCATTGATCGTCGCAATCACGAGGGCCGCTGACACAACAGGAATACCGAACAGGACGATGTCTCTGAGGCGCCGCCGGCCCGAGAGGAGGAGGAGCACAGCCGGGAAGACGGCGAGTGGGGCGATGTTTGGCCGCATCAGGATGGCGATTCCGCTGGCGATCCCACTGGCGAACGCCTCGATCGTCGTGTCTGCTCGAGACGCGAACACCAGCGCCATCGTCCAGGACGCGGCGACGGGAACATCGCTCATCGGCTCGATCAGCACCCAGAGGAACGCGGGACTGACGAGCATGAGCGCCGCGCCGATTGCACCGGCCCACTCATCGGCGAGCTGACGGCCCAGCAGGTACGCTCCCCACACAAGGAGCGCGCCGAACAGCGGAACGACGTAAAAGACCGCATCCGGGCCGCCTGCGCGCTCGAACCCCGACATGATCAGCGGAACGCCCGGCGAGTACACAGGGACATAGGACTGCCGGTCGGCGGCGAGCGTATACCCGACGGGTGCCGCTGCCCAGAGCGCGCCCCCGAACGTGCCGCGAGCCGCCCATTCGGGAATCGGCGAACGGAGATCGCCTTTCACCCACCTGTGTGCCTGACTCACATACCCGGAAGAATCCGGACCGGCGCCCAGAAAGGCGCTGTAGTGAACACCGATAAGGAAGGCGGCGATCGGCGTGGCGGTGGCGATGACCCTGGGCCAGGGAATTCTGGCGAGTTTCCGGAGATCCTCTCGCACGTTCTCTCGGAGACTGGCGACGACGAGGATGACGAGGGCGGCTGCGGCGAGGAATGGACGCGACGGCCTCCGCGAAGAGAATGTGCCTAAACTCGTGTGGATGATGAATCCATCGCCAAAGACGATCACCAGGCCCCAGAGAAAGAGCGCGATGGCGACGGCCAGGATAGCGAGTCGGATCGTCTTCCTGCCGACCACTTCAGCCTGCCCCGAGCAAAAGCTGATCCTCGAGTTGGGGCACCCGCTGTGGAGAGAACGGTGGATCAGCAGCGGCGAGTGTCTCGGGCCTGCCACCCCGGTGTGGCCTCGCCACCACAGTTTGACGGGGCGCTCGCGGCGGGTAGACTTGGCGCACCCTGGAGGCATCGGCATGAACAATCGGATTCTGCGGACTCTCGGTCTCGCGCTCGTGCTCTGGACCGCTGCGGTCCCGCTGCTGGCCCACCACGGCGCCGCGCAGTTCGACGTGGGAAAGAAAGTCACGGTGCAGGGAAAGGTCGTCGAATGGTTCTGGGCCAACCCGCATTGCTTCCTGCGGTTCGACGCGACGGGCGATGACGGTCAAGTGGTCCACTGGGCCGTGGAGACGCAGAGCGGCCCCAACATCCTGCCCCAGGGCTTTACCAAGCAGACCTTCACCGTGGGCGATCAGGTGACGGTTACGCTTGAACCAGTCAAGAACGGCCGGCCGCTCGGACGGCTCCTGCAGGTCATGCTCGCCGATGGCTCGACGTTGCCGTTCGGCGCCGGCAATTCCCGGAACTGACCGCGGAAAGGACCTTCCAATGCCAAGACGTGTCCTGGTTCCGACGCTGGCGCTGATAGCCGCATCCATCTGCGGACTTGCGGTGCGCGCGCAGGGTCCCCTCCCCGGAGCCGTATACGACAAGGACCGCCCGGGCGAGAAGCCGGGGCCGGCGCCTCGTCATGACCTGTCGGGCATCTGGGAACCTGCGACGCCGGGCGGCGGCATCCAGGGGAAGGGCGCGCTCGCGATGGATTCGTGCAGGCGCGACAAGGCAACAGGCCGCTACGTCGTCCAGCAGAACCCACCGCTCACCGATACGGGTTATGCGACCGTTGATTGCCTGAAGCCGGAGGTCGAGCCGCCGTATACGGCGCTCGGCCTGGAGAGGATGAAGGCGCACAAACCGGTCGAGGGTTACCGGATGGTGCCCGACGCCGTCAACAACGACCCGATTCTCGGCTGCGACCCGGGAGGGTTTCCGCGCATCGTGCTTCACAATTTCCGCACGAGCGAGATCCTGCAGACGCCGACGCACATGGTGATGCTCTACAAGTTTCAGAAGCGGTACCGGACGATCTGGACGGACGGGCGGGAGCTGCCGAAGGATCCGCAACAGCCCGCGTGGACGACGGCCGATCGGCTGCCGCCGGAGCCACGGTGGTGGGGCTACTCCGTCGGCCGCTGGGTGGACGACTACACCTTCGTCGCGCGAACGAACGGATTCCAGGACGACCGGACGTGGCTCGACAACGCGGGACTGCCGCAGAGCGACACCACGGAGGTCGAGGAAACGTACCACCGTGTCGACGCCAATCACCTGGAGTTGTCGATCAGGATTACCGACCCGAAGCTGTACACGCGATCCTGGGTCGCGCTCGACAGGTTGTCCCTGAGGCGGCAATCACCGAGCTTCGACATCCAGGAGATGGAGTGCTCACCCTCTGATCAGAAGCACTATTACGAGATTTTTGGCAGCCTGACCGGCCTCGATAGCGACCCCGCCAAATAGGTACTGGAGGGCATCATGCGAGTGCGACCGCTTCTCGTCTCGATCCCGATCCTCGCCTTGTCCTGGGCCGGACTGCCGGCCGCACCCGACCATGCTTCGGGTGGCCTCGTGCACGTCACACCGCTCGGCAGCCATACCGGCGAGTTGTGCCGCAACGACCGCGCGCTGCTGTTCGAGGATCCGACCGGCCTTCGCATCCTCTACGACCCGGGCCGCACGGTCGACGAAAACGACGCGCGCCTCGGCGCGGTGCACGCGATGCTGCTGTCGCACGCGCACAACGATCACGTCGGCGACGTGCGGCCGAACACGGCTAATCCGGGGACGTGCGCGGCGCCGGCGACCGCCGCCGCCAACCCGCAGTCGAATTTCGCCACGATCGCCGCGGCCAAGAACGCCGCGGTGCTGGTGCCGGGTGAGCTGTCGACGTTCTTCGCGCGGAAGATTCAGAACGTGCGGGGCGCGCCGCCGCCGGCGTGCCCCACCGTCACGCTCGACAACCGCATCGACGTCCCGCGGACATCGCCCTGCACGGCGTCGATTCGTCCCGGTGGCAGCTTCACCGTCTCGAACGGCGGCGCGGCGTCGGTGCGCATTGCGGCGGTCCAGGCCATCCACTCGAACGGCATTGCCGCCGCATTGATCGACCCGCCCGGTGTCGCACCTGGCCTGACGGGCTACGGCGGCAGCGAAGCGGGCTTCGTCGTCATGTTCACGAACGGGCTCATCGCCTACCTGACAGGCGACTCGGGCATGTTCGGCGATCAGGAGACCATCATCGCGCGCTTCTACAAGGCGAACCTGATGGTGATCAACATGAGCGACCAGGTGACGCTCGGCCCGCGCGAGGCGGCGTTCGTCACGCGCGAGCTCGTGCGGCCGCGCGCGGTGATGCCCTCGCACGTGAACGAAGCCGCGACATCCGGCGGGCAGATCGTGGCCGGTACTCGCGTCGCGCTCTTCCAGTCGCTCGTGCGGAACGACGTCGCGCTCGTCGTGCCGCTCAGCGACGTCACGCGCTCGTTCGATGGTGAGGGCCGCTGCGTGGACTGCGACTAGGCCAGGCGCGCGAGCCCGGATTCGACTTCTCTGTGGGGCGCGAGTAGAACTCGCGCTTCGTCTATCGCGTCAGGTGATGGCTGTTGAAGAACTGCCACATGACCACGGTCGTGTCGACCTCCTTGCGGGTCCACGCGTGGCCGAGGCCGTCGATGCGAATCATCCGCACCTCCGCGCCATCCGCGCAGCCTGCGTAGCGCATCGTCGAGAGCGGACCCGGCGGGTCCTCGAGCATTACGCTGCCCTTGCACGCGTCGTGTCGCGCCCAGCCGTCCAGCGCCTCGGGTACGCTCTCCAGCCACTCCTCGCCGCGGCCGGCGGCATGGCCGTCGTAGGTATTCTGCGGGTCGGCGAGCCCATGAAACGTCAGCACTGGAACCGGGCGGCCGCTGCACTGGGTGCCCGGCAGTCGAAGCCCGGACACGGGCGCAATCGCCGCGATGCGCGAGCCAAGCCTGCACCCGAGCAAAGACGTCATGCGCGCACCGCCGGAAAACCCGGTGGCGTAGACGCGCGTCTCGTCGGTACATACCCGCGCGGCGACGTCAGCGATCACGTCGCCTACATACGCCACGTCGTCAGGGCGACCCGCCTGGATCGGAACATTCCAGCGTGCGTCCACCGCGTCCAGCGTTCCGACGATGAACCGCTCGGTCGCGGCGACCGTCTCGAAACCGCTGTTCCTCGCCTGGCCCGCCGACGAGCCGCCGCTCCCGTGAAGATCGAGGACTAGCGGCAGGCGCTGATGCCCGTCGTATCCCGGCGGGACGAATAACCTGTAACCGCGCTGACGCTGGCCCGACATCAGCTGTTGTGACGACACGCCCGACGCGTGAGGCAAGTCACACGAAGAAGGAGCCGCAGCCCGGTTCTGCCCGTGCGCCGGCGTCGCGCCGAGCACCACAACGGCTGCCGCAACGAAGTAGCGCACGCGCATTGTCGTTCTCTCCTTCGCCAGTTGCCTGCATCGACCGCGTCGGGCCTGACCCGCCGCGGATAAACGCTGAGATTATAGGGGCGATTGTCTGAGCTTTCAGAACGGTAGAGGCACCGATTCTTGCTGTAAACACATGCGATGGACCACGAAGGCCGAGACCGGGACGAACGTCCACGCGATCGCCTCAACTACCTGCGGCTGGAACTCGCCCAGTTGCGCGAGCGGTTCGAACGTGTAGCCGCGCGCGAAGGCCGCCGGCACGCCGATCTGCCGTTCAAAGGCGTGGACCGTCGCAAAGCGGCAGCATAGTTGCCAGCGAAGCGATCGCCTGCCATTACTGACCGAGCAGCTTCGCCGCGTCGATGGCGGCATCCGCTGGCGCGTCGATGTTGGCCGCGTCCTGCTCGTTGTCGCAGATGTATTCCATCAGCTCGCCATTCGGAATCAGCTCCGCGGTATAGCGCAGCGTGAACGGCCGTGAATAGGCGCCGGGGTCGTCGATGGTCATCGCGACCGCGAGGTGGCCCAGGTCGGCGCGCGTGAAGCGCTCGACGACGTGCATCCTGTCGCTGTGCAGGTGCCCGTAGTTGTCGAACCACGTGAGGTCGTTGAACCCGACCGTATCGACAACGAGCGTGTCTTTCTCCCAGCGCCCGATCGAGTGACCCTGCCAGGTGAGTTGAAGTTCGTCGGCGGGCGGATGCATGCGGCCCATGAACACCTGGCGGTACGCGTGGACCGATTCCGTGAGGATGAAGACCTGCGCTGGCGTTTCCACGATACGGAACGGATAGGGAGCCGACCGCGGAGTCGCGAGCGGAAGGCATTTCAGCTGCGGATCGTCCTGCGACTTCAGCGCGCGCATCCGGCGCAGCGTCTCCGGCAGGAACGGCATCTTCTCGCCCGGAGGCAACAGCTGCGTGATGTTGACGATGCCCGCGCGGCGCAGCCACACGCCGGCGAGATCGGGCTGGCCGTTCGGCTTGTGCGGCACGGGCCCGGCGGGAGGCCGCGCCGTGATGCTTCCGCCCGCGCGTGTCTGCGGCGGCGGGGTGGACGGCACGCTGATTTGCGCGCCGATCGGCGCCGCCAGCGCGAGCGCGGCCAGCATTCCGAGTCGGACGGCGCTCTGTCGCACGGCGCTCTCCCTTCAGCGACCGACGTCCGTCGGGTCCGAGGCGAAGATCGGCTTGCCGGTTGCGTCGGCCACAGCACCGGCAATCGCCATATGCTCGCCCTTCCGCGCCAGGTATCCACTGACGGTGATCCGATCGCCGATGCGGACCGTGTTCTGCTTCCAGCCGTTGCGAACGAGGATGTTGGGACTGGCCATCTCGAAATTCCAGTTCGCGGTCTGTCCCGTGTCGTCCCTCACGTCGATGTAGATCCGCGCGTGCGGGTTGGTCCACTCGACCTTCGTCACCGTGCCGCGCATCTCGACCGGCTTGGTGGCGTCGTACTGGGCGGCAAACGAATGGTGGGCTGATAGCGCCGCGGACGCGAGCGGGAGCGCGATGGCGATCGTCGCCAGGCGCCGCGCGAGAGGCTGTCGTTTCATCTCGATCCGCGCGGATTATAGATTAGCGATGGCGAATTTGCGGGTTGCGCGCCCAAACTCGTCACCGGGCGGCGTACTCCCGATGTGACAGCGGCCGAAAATCCGAGGCGGAGTAGCCGGAACTGCACGCCCCGGCCTCAGGCACGTGACTTGCCCGTTCAGCCGTATGCCTTTCATGCGGCACCGTCCGGCGGTTGCGGCGGCGATCTGCGCGGCGGCTCTGTGCTCGACGCCGGCGCCATCGATCGCGCGGCCGGACGCGCGTGCGGCGGCTGCGTCCAGCGTGACCGGCGACGTCATCGACCTGACCAACGTCGAACGGACGCGTCAGCATCGCTCCGCCCTGCACGCGAACGCGCGGCTGATGCGCGCGGCCCAGATCCAGGCGGAGCAGATGGCGCGTGCACACCGGCTCGCGCACGTCCTGCCGAACGCGACCTATCCGTCCGCCCAGGATCGGCTCGCGGCGGCGAACTATCGCTGGCGGACCTACGGCGAGAACGTCGCGCTCGGGCAGCCGGATGCCCGTGACGTGGTCCGCAGCTGGATGCATTCGCGCGGGCATCGCACCAACATCCTCAACGCCGACTTCTCCGAGATCGGCGCCGGCTACGCGACCGACACGGCCGGGCGCCCTTATTACGTCCAGGTCTTCGGACGGCCGTTGTCATAGGGACGGCGACGGCGCCGCGCGCCTCGATGCCTATGCCCAATCACATGCGAATGCCCTGGATGAGAACGATCGCGCTAGTCCGCACGCGGAGAGCCCTTCGCTCGGGGCCAGCCCTGCGACGTCGCTCGGGGCACGCTCTTCGACGTCGCTCAGGTCGATTCGTGCTGGTCCCGGCCGCGCTAGTGGTCGCCGCCGCGATTCCCGTGGGCGCGTGGAGGCTTGGTTCTTGGCACGCGACCGCGCCGCCGGCGCCTGCGGCACGGCTGCAGCCGGCCACCCCGCCCGTCAGCCCTGTCGAGGCGCGACGCCGTGCCGACTTCGCGGCGATGCAGGCCTTCAGGCCCGGCTACCCGTTCTGGCAGCACGTCTTCACGCTGCACGACGGCTCGATTGCCTTCGGCAGCGCCGCCGACGGGCGCCTGCTCGCGACGTTTCCCGCGAAGGGTGACTGGACGCGCCAGGCGGTGTGGAGCGATCCCGCGCTCGCGTCCGTCCTCGACAATCAACGCCTCGCCCGCAACGTCGGCGATCGCCGCGACCAGGTGGCCGCTCTCCTCGAGCGCGCCACGGGGCCGGTGGTGCACAACGCGACGCGTGGAGACGCGCTGCGCATCAATGCCCGCCGCTACGGCCCCTTCCTCGCCGAATGGGGCGCCATCTACGAGCGATTCGGCGTGCCCGCGGAGATCGGCCTCGCGCAGGTCATCTTCGAGTCGGGCATGAACGCGACGAAACGCTCGAAGGCGGACGCGGTCGGCTTCTGTCAGTGGCTGCAGAAGAACTGGAAACGGCTGAACCACTTCTCGCCGACGCCGATCGAAGGGCGCAACCAGACGACGCAGGCGCCGTACTGCGCGGCGTACCTGTCGGTGCTCGCCACCAAGTACGGCTCGTTCATTCCCGCGCTGTCGGAGCACAACGCCGGCGGCACCAACGTGGGTCGCACGCTGATCAACGGCGAATACATGGGCGCGCGCGACGTGCGCGCCCGTTATTTCGCCGGCTCGCGGCTGGCCCGCGACCTGCGCGCGCTGCCGGGCAGGAAGTACGAGGACGTGTATCGCAGCTACGGCCCGCGCTCGTACCTCTACGCGGAGATGGTGTTCGGCAACTCGTTCAACGTCAGGAACCTGATCGCGTCGATGCCGCAGGAGGCGATCTACGCGATGCGGACGCCGAGGGCGATCACGCTCGCGGAAATCACCACCCGAACGGGGCTGTCGGTCGACGAGGTGCGCCGGTTCAACCCGGCGCTCGCCGACCGCGTTCCGACCCGCTCGACGCTCTACCTTCCGCGTTACGTCGCCGACTTCGGCGCGGACGTCTCGTTCTGGCGGCAGCCGCCCGGCGCGGCCTACACCGCGGTGCTCGAGGCGTTCACGCGCCTCGGCGCCGGCCCCGAGCGGTGGGACGACCCGACGTTCGCACCCGTCCTCGCCGAGTTCAAGCGGCGGTTCAGGGAGACCAACACCGAAGAAGGCATCGTCATGGAGACGGTGCTCACCTACGTGATGGACCAGGCGTACACCAGCAGCCGCCGCAGCCTGCTGTCCGACTTCCGCAGGGACGACCGCGTGCGTCAGCTGATCGATCGCGGCCTCGTCGAGCTCGGCGCCGCCGGCGACCGCCAGCCGGCGCTGCGAGTGGCGTCGATGACCTACTGAACCGGGCGAGGGCCAGCCGAATAGAATGACGCTCGGAGCCCCTTGCCGCGGCCATGAACATCGTCAGCGTCTCGTGGGCGGACCATATCGCCTTTGGCGAGCCCGAAGGCCGTCTCGACACGCCGGAGAGACTCGCCCGGCGCATCCGCGCGTGGCGTGACGAGCTGGGCGCCGACGCGCTGCACTGGCGCGTGCTGCGCACGCGCATCGCGGGACGCTTCCACGCCGCCCGCGGCTATCGCCACCCGTCGCTCGCCGCGTCGCGATCGATCGCGTGGGACGACTTCGCGCAGGTGCCGGCGCTCGCGCACGAGGCGGGCGTCGAGGCGTGGATGTACGTCAGCGTCTTCGACGAGGGATGGCCGCTGGCGCGGTCACGCGAGCGCGCGCGCAGTCATCACAACGCGATGCACGGCCAGCACGTCGCGTGGCAGAGCGAGCTGACGCGCGCCCACCCTGACTGGCTCGTCGTGGATCGCAGCGGCCGCACGCGGCAGCCCGGCGTCGTGTCGCTGGCCTACCCCGAGGCGCGGCGCGCCCTCATCGACCGCTGGGTCGAGCTGATCGCACCGACGCGCTTCGATGGATTGTTCCTCTGCTTCCGCTCGCAATCACGGCCTGCGGATGCTGCCGACCAGTTCGGCTTCAACGAGCCGGTGCGCGCCGATTTCCGGCGCCGCTACGGCGCCGACATCCTGCACGACGACTTCGACCGCCAGGCGTGGCGCGACCTGCTCGGGGAATACATCACGGCCCTGCTGACGGAGCTGCGCGAGGCGCTGGCGCGGCGGCAACTGGCAGACCGCCGGGTTGGCGTTGGCGTCGCGCGCGGCGACGTGCTCGGACCACCGCTCGGCAACACCACGCTCCACTGGCGCGACTGGACGCGCCGCGGCCTCGTCGATCGCCTGGTCGTCGATCAGAACTCGTCCCAGTGTCCGTCGATGTGGCATCAGCTGTGGCCGATGCATCGCGGCACCGGCTACAGGCAGAACTACCTGGACGGCCATGGCCTCCCGGCGCTCGCGGAGCATCTACGAGGCACGTACGCGCCGGTCATCCAGGGCAGCCCGGCGCAACTGTTCGTCGCCCGGCAGTGGTCTCCGCGATGCGAGGAGGCGGAGCGCGATCTCCGCGCCATTCCGGGCGTTGCCGGCCTCGTCTTCAGTTCCTTCCGCCACGACAACCCGCAGGCGATTGCGCGGGGCGACTGGCGCGCGGGAGCCCTCGACCGCCCGCCGATGGCAACCGGGCACGACGGGGTGTAATATCGCGGCGCCTCACAACGAAGGAGTCACTAATGCGAAGCATGACAGCCCTGCTGGCCGGTCTTGCGCTGGCCGTGGCGCTCGCCGGCTGCAGCCAGAAAACCGGCGTCGCGGCCGCCGCCGATGCGATGGGCGCGACGAACCTGAACTCCATCCAGTTTTCCGGAAGCGGGACCAATTACGCCTACGGGCAGGCGTACACCCCCGGCGGGCCGTGGCCACGCTTCGAGGTGAAGACCTACACGGCCGCCGTCGACTACAAGACGCCGGCCATGCGGCTCGACATGCTGCGCGCGCAGGGTGAACATCCGCCGAAGGGCGGCGGCGCCCAGCCGTTCGCGACCGATCAGCGGACCATCCAGGTCGTCAGCGGCAAGGACGCGTGGAGCGAAGGGGGCGCGCAGCCGGCCCCGAATCGCGGCGCCGAGACCGAGCGCCTGCGCCAGATCTGGCTGACGCCGCACGGCGTCATCAAGGCCGCCATGGCGAGCGGTGTCGCCGGCGAAGGCAAGGCGTTCACCTTCAAGGCCGAAGGACGCGACGTCAAGGTGACGCTCAACGATCAGAACCTGGTCGATCGCGTCGAGTACCTGACAACCAACTCGGTGGTGGGCGACGTGCCGGTCGAGCTCACGTATTCGGATTACGCGAAGTTCGGCGACATCCAGTTCCCGAAGCACATCGTCGAGAAGCAGGACGGCTTGCCGACGCTCGACATCATGGTGAGCGAGGTGCAGCCGAATGCCGCCGTCTCGCTCCCCGTCCCGCCGAACGTCGCGTCCGCGCCGGTGCCGCCGGCCACGCCGATGGTGACGATCGAGAAGGTCGGCGACGGCCTCTGGTCGGTGAACGGCGCGGGGACGCGCAGCCTCGCCGTCGAGTTCGCCGATCACATCACGATGCTCGAGGGTCCGACGAGCGACGCGCGCTCGAAGGCGGCCAACGACCTGGTCCGCAAGACGGTGCCGAACAAGCCGATCACGGAGGTCGTCAACACGCACGCCCACTACGATCACGCCGGCGGCCTGCGCGAATACGTCGCCGAAGGGATCACCGTGATCACGCACGAGAGCAACAAGGACTTCTACGAGAAGGCGTGGGCGCGGCCGCGGACCGTCGAGGACACGGCGCCGACATCCAACCAGCCGAAGATCGAAACGGTCGGCGACAAGAAGGTGCTGAGCGACCGCACGCGGACGGTGGAGCTGTATTACCTGGCCGGTCACGGCCATCACACGGGCCAGCTGATCGCGTACCTGCCGAAAGAGCGAATCCTGATGTACGGCGACGGCTACAACCCGCCTGCCGGCGACGAGATTCGCACGCCGGAGCGCGGGCCCGAGTTCGCCGCGCAGTTGGTGCAGAAGGTCAACGAACTGAAGCTCAATCCCGATCGCATCGCGCCGGTGCACGGCCGCGTCGTCCCGTACAAGAACCTGTTGATCGCGTTCAACCTCGAAGGCGCATCCAGAGGAACGCGGTAGGAGGTAGTCCATGCGTCGCAGCCTGTGGCTCGTGGGGTCCGGCTTCAGCCGGACCCTTTCCGTAACCGCCGCCGCCTGTCTCGTCTCGGCCTCGGCGTTCGCCCATCATGGAGCGGCGTCGATCTATGACATGGGCAAGGAGACGACGATCAAGGCGACGGTCACCGAATACGTGTGGACGAACCCGCACGTCGAGCTCGGGATCTCACCGAGCGGCGGCGCCACCACGGAGCTGCTGCTCGAGCTCGGTTCTCCGCCGAACATCAGGAATCGGGGATGGTCGAGCCGAACGGTCAAGGCCGGAGACGTCGTGACCGTCACGTTTCATCCGGGGCTGCGCGGCGCGAAGATCGGCGTGGTCGTGAAAATGGTCACCGCCGACGGCAAGGAGCTCCGCGCGTGATCCGGCATCTCCTCCTGCCCGCAACGGCCGCCGTGGTATTCGCGGCGGCCGCGTGCTCGAGGCCAGCGGCAGCACCCGCGGCGCCGGCACATCCGAATCTCTCCGGCTCGTGGGTACGCCCGCTCCGCGACCAGGACGTCGGGGGAATCCCACCGCTGAACGAGATTCCGCTCACGCCCTGGGCCGCCGCCAAGCTGAAGGCCGAGCGGCCGGCAGCCGGCGACAACCAGGACTTCGCCAACACCACCGATCCGTCGCTGCGCTACGCGGATCCGAACGGCTACCCGCGCATCTCGCTGCACCCGATGCGCTTCAAGATCGTGCAGACCGACGACTACGTGTACCAGTTGTGGGAATACAACCAGAACTGGCGGCAGATTGCGTTGAACGTGCCACAGGATCCCGACCCTGCGATCACGTGGTACGGCAACGCGGTGGGCAAATGGGAAGGCGACACGCTGGTCGTCGATTCCGTCGGCTACAAGGACTCGACCTGGCTCGACGCGCGGGGCCTGCCCCACACACAGGATCTCCACCTCGTCGAGCGTATCCACCGGATGGGCGAGAATCTGGCGTTCGACATCACGTTCGAGGATCCGGGCGCGTTCACGAAACCGTGGGCCGCGCACCTGATCTTCAAGCCGTCGCCCGATGGATCGATGTCGGAAAACATCTATACGATCTCCGACGAGCTGCGGTTCCGCGAACGGTTCCTCAACCAGAAGGTGAACATCCCGATCCGGAGGTAATCACATGAGACGGATGCTTGTTGCGGTCGCGTGCGGTGTCGTGCTGCTGTCGAGCATGCTGACGGCGCACCATGCCAATGCCGTCTTCGATCTCGGCAAGCGGGTCACCGTCATCGGAACGGTGACAGAGTGGTTCTGGGCCAACCCGCACTGCCTCCTGCGATTCGACGTCAAGAACGACAGCGGCGAGACGACGCATTGGGTCGCGGAGACACAGGCGCCACCGAACATGACCCCGTTCGGCTGGACCAAGCAGTCGTTCTCGGTGGGCGACCAGGTGACGGTCACGCTCGAGCCCGTGAAGAACGGGTCTCCGCTCGGCCGCATCCTGCAGGTGAAGTTGCCCGATGGGAAGACGCTCGTCGCGGGCAACGGCCTCCCGGCCAGCGATGGAAGCGGAGCGCGCCCATGAGTCCGGGATCCGGGATCCAGGATCCGGGATCCGTCAGGACATCGGTGGGGTCCGGCTTTAACCGGACCATCATCGCAGCGATAGCAGCGATCGCGATCGCGACCCTGCTGTCGCCAGTGATCCGCGGTCAGCAGGGATTCCGCCGCACACCCGGCGCGGTGTACGACGCCGACGTCGCTGGGAAGAAGTCCGGCCCGGCGCCGAAGCGGGACATCTCGGGCATCTGGGAATTCGCCAAGGGGGGCGCCGAGGGGATTCAGGCGGACGGCGCGAAGGCGATCCCATCGGACGGCCAGCCCGAGCACGAGCTGCCGTTCACGCCGGAAGGCCGCAAGGCGTTCACGAACAACAAGCCGACGTACGGGTTCACGCAGGTTCCGTCGGCACTGACCAACGACCCGATGCCCGGCTGCGATCCGCAGGGCTTCCCGCGCATCGTGCTGCACAACGCGCATCACGAGCAGATCCTTCAGACCGCGACGCAGGTCGTGATCCTGTATCAATTCAACAAGAAGTGGCGCGTCATCTGGACCGATGGACGGAAGCTCCCCGGCAATCCCGAAGTACCGGCGTGGGACATCAAGGGTTCGCCTCCACCTGAAGCACGCTTCTGGGGCTACTCCGTCGGTCGATGGACCGATGACTTCACGTTCGTCGCCGATTCGAATGGTTTCGACGATCGCACGTGGCTCGACAACGCGGGCCGGCCGCACAGCGATGCGCTGCACGTGATCGAGACGTATCACCGCGTCGATGCCGATCACCTCGAGAAGACGATCACGATCGACGATCCGAAGTACTACACGCGGCCGTGGGTGGCGCTCGACAAGATGCCGTACCGGCTGCAGTCGGCCAGCCTCGAGATCCCCGAGCAGGAGTGCGTTCCCTCCGAGACCGCGAAATACAACCAGCTGTTCGCGAACCCCGCCGCGGGGGTCACTGACGGGCGTTAGTGTGCAGGCCGGGTCCTTCCGGACCCGGCGTCACCGCCATCCCAACATCGGCAGCAACACGAACCAGACAACCGCGACGACGCCGGCGACGGCCAGCAGGGCCCGCGCGAAAAACATCATCTGGACGGAGACACGCGCCCACCACGCCGCCACGCTCGTGTCGCGTTTCGACGGCAGCAACACCGCGATGACGATCAACCCGACCATGACGAGGAAAGGAACGACGAGGACCCGCAGCATCCGCCCGCTCAGCGGCCGCCGCTGCCGGCAGCCGGTCGCGACAGGCGGGCAATCGCCGCATCCGCCCGATCGCGCACCCGTTGATCACCACCGCGCGGCAGTTCGGCGCGCACGCCGCGCCACGCGGCGAGCGACTCGTCGCGGCGGCCCGCGGCTTCGAGCAGCAGGGCCATCATCGCGTCCCGAAGCGGCACGCGCGCGGGATCGAAATCCGCGCCGAAAAACAGCGCGCGCATCGTGGCGATGTGCTCGTCTGGTGGCAGGATGCCGACGACCCGCTGCACGTACGGGTCCGAGTTGAACGCCGAGTAATAGCTGTTGTAGACATCGCGCCGCGTCACCGCGTCGATCGGCTCGTTGTTGCGCCGCATATCGTCGACGGCATGGAACAGAGCGTTCTCGTTGGCTGCGGATCCGTACAGGCGCAGCGCCGCCAGCTGAATCCGCCGCACGTACGGGCGCTCCCGTCCCGAGGCGACCGCCGCGGCAAAATGCCGGTTCGCCTCGTCCACGCTGCCGCGCTGCCACATGATCCAGTGGCCCCAGTGCGCGTGCGCGAAGGGGTTCGACGGATCGATGTCGAGCGCCTGCTGGTAGTTCTCCTCCGGGCTCCGCGTCGTCGAGCCGTCGCGCGACTTCAGGAAGTACGCCCAGCCGAGGTGCCCGAGGAGATCCGCTTTCCTGACGCCCGTGGCGCCGACGACGCCGCGCGTCACGACCGCGGCGAGTGGATCGACCACGGTGGAGAAGCTTCCGCCGCCGGGGATCCTGACGTCGCGGAGCCACGCCATCGCCAGATCCTCCTGCGACGTGCGCACGGCGAGACGCTCCTTGTCGAGACCGCCGATGAGGCCCGCGAAACCGCCGTCCTCCTCCGCTGCCTTCGAGGCCTGGTCGAGGGTCGCCCACGCCGCGGCATAGTCCCCGCTCTTCTGCTGTTCGGACGCGACACGCTGCAGCTCGGTGACGCGGCCACGGCGCTCGCCGGTCTGCGAGAACACCTTCGTGAGCTCGTTCACCCCGAGCACGAGCGAGATGACAGCCGTAATCGCCCCGATCCATTTCAGCGGGGTGTCGAGCCATTCCGTCACGGATCTCACGAATCGCTCCCTGGCCGCCGCGCTCCCGGCAGGATTACGGCCACCGCATCCGGGCGGTGCTGAACGGCAGTTCCTGACCCGTCTTCTTCCGCAGGCCGCCGTACATCAGCTCCTCGACGAACTCGACGCACTTGAACTCGAGCAGCTGCACGCCCTTGTCCTGCCGGCGGTAGAGCGGCATCTGGATTTTCCACGGCCGCGTGAACACCTTCGGATCCTCGATCGTCACCTGGTAGTCGAGGATGTCGGCGCTCGCGGGCGTGAATCGCTCCACGACGTGCACCGCCTCGCTGTGGAAGTTGCCCGAGCGGTCGAACCACGTCTGGTCGTTGAGGCCCGTCGTGTCGACGACGAGGGCGTCTCCTTCCCAGCGGCCCACCGACTGGCCCATCCACGTGTCCACGGGCGGCGGCTCCGCCTTCCCCATCTTGATGACGCGGCTGGCGCTCGCGTATTCGTAGGCGACGAGGATGTCGTTGCTGGCGGTCTGCAGGATCTGGAACGGGTACGGCATGTAGGTCGCGCGCGGGATGCCCGGGAGGTAGCACTTGACCTCGGGATCTCTACTGAGCCAGTTCTCGTAGTTCTCCTTCTGCTTCGCCGCCGCCCACGGCTGATACGGAATCTCGTTGCCCTCCACGACGCTCAGGCCCGCGGGCACCGCGAGGACGGCGCCCAGTTCGAGCACCGGACCGCTTCGCGCCTGGTGGTCGAGCAGATTCCAGTTGGCGGAACCGACGGCCTGCCAGATGCCGTTGAGATCGGGCTTCCCGTCCGCCGTTCGCAGCACGTTGACGTCGGGCGCGCGCCCTTCGACCGGCGATCGCATCATCTGCACGAGCGCCAGCGTCGCGGCAACCGACACGAGCGCGATGAGCGCGCCTTTCAGCCAGTTCGGCATCGAACCTCCTCGGAGGATTACCGCGAACCGCCGCTGCGGGTCTCCCGATCGCGCGCGCGTCCCGCGCTGAGCGTATTGGGAACCGCGCGGTTGCCTTCATGGCACGCGTACTCGAAGAGCTGATAGTCCGGCTCCCTGTGCAGCGGCATCGCCACTTTCCACGGAGCGGTGAAGACCTTCGGATCCTCGATCGCCACGTCGTAGTTGATCGTGTTCTCGTCGACGCGCGTGAAGCGCTCGACGACGTGCAGCGCTTCGCTCTGCGGGATGGCTCGAACGCGCTGCGTGGCGACGTTGGTCGCGACGCTCCCTTTGTCGTTGTAACCCGTGATGTCCACGACCAGCGTGTTGCCCTCCCAGCGGCCTCTCGAGTCGCCGTTCCACAAGCGGAAGCTCGCGCCGAGGTGCGGCCGCCCGTCGACCGGGATGATGCGCGCTTCGTGGATCATCTCGTAGACGATCGCGACGTAGCCGGGACCCTGCAGGATCTGATAGCCCGAGCCGTACCCGGCCGGGAAGATCCCGCCGGGCACGCCACGGGTGATGCATCGCTCCCACGGCGTGAAGTTCACCCAGTCGTCCTGGATGTGCGCCAGCTTGTAGTTCCGGCGCTCCTCCGCCCACGGCATGATCGGCACGCGGCCGCTGGGCGGATCGACGACGAGCGACCTCGCCTTCGTCAACTGACGACCGGAGGTGTCGGTCAGGAAGGAGGAAGGGCCGGTGCCGCGGCCCGAGCCATCCAGGTCGCCGGCGTAGACGTCAGGCGTGTCGCTCTTGTCGGGCACTTCGAACGGGGTGCTCGTGTAGTTGGTCCAGGTGCCCTGGATATCGGGCTGACCATCAGGCGTGCGCGTTGGCGTCCAATTCGTCGCCGCGCCGGACGCGGTCGTGGGAGGGGACGCCTGCTGGGCCACGAGCACGGCGAGCGCGGAGGCCGCGATGGCCGCGGCGAGCGCGAGCAGCGTCACACGTCGATCGCGCATCGTCATTTCTTCCCCCCCGGCTCGGGACGGTCACCGGGGGCGCCGGTGCCGGTGGACCCGATGAACAGCTTCTTCCCGTCGGGCAGCGTGACGTCGCCGCCGCTCGCCCTGTTGGACCCGTCGCGCGCGCGAAAGCCCTGGACGACAATCGCCGTGCCGGGGGCGACCGATTCGCGGTTCCAGCCGCGGCGCAGCAGCGCGTTGGGCGCACCGCCTTCGATCATCCAGGCGACGACCTTGCCGTCCGCCCCCTTGACGTCGACGTGCAGCCACGCGTGTGGATTGGTCCACTCCATCTTGGTGATGGTTCCCTTGAGCGTCACCGGCTTGTTGCCGTCGAACTCGGCGGCGAAGGAATGATGCGCCGCCAGCGGCGCGCCAGCCGCGAGCACGGCGAGCAGCGCCGCCGCGAAGAGGCGAGACGTTCTCATCGACGTGACCTCCGCGGCGAATCATCGCAGGAAAACTTCCAGCGACCAACTCCCAACTTCCAAGGCGGCTAGGTCGGCCCGGCTGAGTACAAGGAAAACTCCGTGTCTTCGTGGCTCCGTGGCTCGTGATCCTTGCAGTTGGGAATTGGGAGTTTTTTGGGCCATACTGCGCGCTCGGAGAGCTTCCCGTGGGAGGAATGGCGATGGCGAAATCGGCGGCATTCGTGCTGGTCGCGGCAGTGCTCCTGTCGGCGTCGCTGGCGAGCCAAGGTCAGGGCCGCGGCCAAGAGCAACCGTATCCGCGCCTCCCCGCGCCGGCCGTCAAGTCGCCGCCCGATACGACCGCTCCCGACATCCCGGGCGTCGTCCGCGGCGGGACCAAGGTGCAGCTGATTCGCGACCTGTTTCACAGCACCGAAGGTCCGATCGCGATGCCCGACGGCAGCCTGCTCTTCACCGAGCAGGACGCCGGCGACGGCCAGTTGATCAAGATCGACAAGGACGGTCACATCTCCATGTTCGTCACCAACACGAACCGGACCATCGGTCTGGCGTACGACACCAAGGGTCGTCTTGTAGGCGTCGAGTCGAACATTCCTCGCATCGAGGTGCTGTCTCCGACGCGCATGACGCTGGTGGAACAGGTCGACGGCTTGCCGATCGTCGCTCCAAACGACATCGTCGCCGATACCAAGGGCGGGTTGTATTTCACTGACACGCTCAACAGCCGGTTCCGGCCGACGCCACCGTCGCGGACGAAACCGTGGATCGTCTACATCCGTCCGGACGGCACCGCCGTGAAAGTGAGTGAGGAAGTCGAGCGTCCCAACGGGGTCTCGCTCAGCCCTGACGGGCGAGTTCTCTACGCAGCCAACGGGCCGATCATCTCTGCCTTCGACGTGCAGCCCGACGGATCGCTGCGCAACTTCCGGACGTTCGCCACGCTGATGGGCGGAAACGCGGACAGCATGTGCATCGACGCGGATGGACGACTGTATGTTGCAGCGGGTGGCGTGCAAGTGTTCAGTCCGAAGGGTGAGTACCTCGGGACGATCAAGACGCCGCTGAACCCGCAGGCGCCGGCGTTTGCCGGCCCCGATAAGAAGACGCTGTATGTCGTCGGCGGCGGCGCGGTCTACAAGATCGCCATGCTTGCCCAGGGCATCAAGGCACGCGCCAAATAGTCAGAGGAGCGATATGCGCCAGTCAGTAGTTCTCGGAAGCGTTGCGGCCGCGTTGATCGCCGGGTTCATCCTCGGCGACACGGCAAAGCCGATCCAGGGTCAGGCGGCAAACGTGAACTCCGGCGCCGTCGCCGGCTACAAGGGCGGCCTCGACGTGCTGAGCGGCCCCTACGAGGTCGTGCCGAACTGGCCGAAGCCGCTCTCCCAGCTCCCCGGCCACGAGAACTGGACGTGGGGCGCCGTGCAGGGCGTCTTCGCCGAGAGCCCCGATCGCGTCTTCATGCTGGAGCGCGGCGAGCTGCCGGCAATACAGCGTCCCGCGCCGAAGGCGTTCCCCGAGATGGGGCCAAGCCTCTCCTTCCCCGTCGGACAGGCGCCGTTCCGGAACGCGTCGCAGGGAATGGTCGCGAGCCCGCCTGGCGCAGGCGGCCCCGGCGCGGATCCCGAGGATCCCGCGCAGGCCTGGAAGGGACGCATGGGGATCGACGCGCGATGGGAGCACACGGTCGTCGCCTTCAACGCGGCCGGCGACATCGTCGAGCAGTGGACGCAGTGGGACAAGATGCTGCGGCGGCCGCACTCGGTCTACATCAACCCGTACGACGCGGAGAAGCACGTCTGGATCGTGGACGACCACAGCCACGCCATCTTCAAGTTCACGCACGACGGCAAGACGCTCCTGCAGACGATCGGCACGCCGAACAAGGCGGGCGCGGACGCCACGCACTTCAACCGGCCGACGTTCCTGACGTGGCTGCCCGACAGCACGATGTTCGTCGCCGACGGCTACAACGGGACGCGCGTCGCGAAGTTCGACAAGGACGGCAAGTTCGTGACCGCGTGGGGCACCCGCGGCAACGGCCCGGGGCAGTTCAACGTCGTGCACGGCATCACCTCGGATCCGGTGACGCGACGCGTCTACGTCAGCGACCGCGGCAACAAGCGGATGCAGGTGTTCGACGAGAACGGCAAGTTCCTCGACCAGTGGCCGTTCTCGCCGGCGTCGAACACGCAGTTCCTCATCATCCCCGCCGACCGCTCGGGCATCTGGGCGTTCGAGGACACGACGGCCAAGGTCGTGAAGTACGACTTCGAGGGCCACTTCCTCTATGCGTGGGGGACGCTCGGCGATCATCCGGGCGGCTTCTTCAACATGCACGGCGCGAGCGTGGATCAACAGGGGAATCTCTACATCGCCGAGGTGGGCAACGGCCGCCTGCAGAAGTTCCGGCCGCGGGCGGGCGCGAACAAGGCGCTGCTCGTCGGCCCGCCCGTGTACGCCGCCTGGAGATAAGGACAGGTATGCCACGCATGCTGAGGACGACTTCGCTCTGTCTGTCGCTGGTCGCTGCGCTCGTCGTCTCGACCTCTGGTCAGCAGCACGACGGCCGGCTGGCGGCGCTGAAGGCGGAGGTGTCGAACGACGTCGACGCCCGCTTCACCGCCACTCAGCAGATGATCGACATGGTGTTCAGCTTCGGCGAGCTGGGCTACCAGGAGATTGAGACATCGAAGTACCTGACGGGAATCCTCGAGAAGAACGGTTTCAAGGTGGAGCGGAATATCGCGGGGCTCCCGACCGGATGGGTCGCGCGCTGGGGGTCGGGCCGGCCGGTCATCGCGCTCGGTTCCGACATCGACGGCATTCCGCAGGGCTCGCAGAAGCCGGGCGTCGCCTATCACTCGCCGATCATCGAAGGCGCACCCGGCCACGGTGAAGGTCACAATTCCGGCATCCCGCTCAACATCACCGCTGCCCTCTCGGTGAAGCGGGTAATGGAGCGCGAGCGCCTGCCCGGAACGTTGATCATCTGGCCGGGTGTCGCGGAAGAACTGCTTGGCGGCAAGGCCTTCTTCGTCCGCTCGGGCGTCTTCAAAGATGTCGACGTCGTGCTCTTCGCGCACGTCTCGGATTACCTGGGCGTCTCGTGGGGATCGCCGCGGAACTCGAGCGGGCTGATCAGCATCCAGTACGACTTCCAGGGGGAACCCGCCCATGCCGGCGCCAACCCGTGGCGCGGCCGCAGTGCCCTCGATGCCGTCGAGCTGATGGATGTCGGATGGAATTTCCGCCGTGAACATCTGCGATTCTCGCAGCGGTCGCACTATGTGATCCCGAGCGGCGGCTACCAGCCGAACGTCGTTCCCGAAAAGGCGACCACCTGGTATTACCTCCGTGAAACCGACTACGCGCACATCAAGGAGCTGCACGAGACCGCCGACAAGATTGCCGAAGGAGCGGCGCTGATGACCGACACCACGGTGAAGAGCCGCGTCATCGGCTCCGCGTGGCCGCAGCATTTCAACAAGCCGGTCGCGGAAGCGATGCACGCCAACATCGTGGCCGCCGGGATGCCGACGTGGGACGATGCGGACGTGACGCTCGCCAAGGCGATTCAGAAGGAGCTCAAGCAGCCGGAAGTCGGCCTGGAAACGAAGGTGCGGGACCTGCAGGCGACGGTCCCGGTCGAACAGAACACCGGCGGCGGCTCCGATGACATCGGCGACGTGTCATGGACTGTTCCCACCATCACGTTGCGATACCCGGCAAATATCCCGAACCTTCCCGGCCACCACTGGGCGAACGCGATTGCCATGGCGACGCCGATCGCGCACAAGGGGACGATCACGGGCGCCAGGGTACAGGCGATGACGGTCGTCGACCTGCTGCTCCGGCCGGAATTGATCGACGCGGCCAGGGCGTATTTCGTCGAGCAGACGAAAGAACAGAAATACGAGCCGCTCATCGGTCCTGTCGACATGCCGGCGCTCGACACGAATACGCGGGTGATGGACACCTATCGTCCGGAGATGCGCAAGTACTACTTCGACCCGGCGCGGTTCAAGACGTACCTGGAACAAATGGGCATCCGCTACCCTACTGTCAGGCCGTAAACGACTGAGGTGAGCCATGACGAGATGGATCTCTTGCGCCTGCGGGTTGATCGCGATGACGTGGATCGCCCCGCACCAGGCGGCGGCACATCACTCGTTCGGCGCCGAATACGACGTCAATAAACCCGTGACGATCACGGGCGTCCTCACCGAGATCGACTGGAGGAGCCCGCACACTTTCTTCTTCGTCAACGTCACCGACAACGACGGCAAGGTCGCCAACTGGAAGTTCGAGGGCTATCCGCCGACCGTCCTCAACAGGCTCGGCTGGAAGAAGGACACGACGATGAAGCCCGGCGATCGCATCACGGTGACCGGGTGGCGCGCGCGCGACGGGTCGAACTGGGCGCACTCGCGCGAAATCACGCTGGCCGACGGCAGGAAGCTGATGTTCGGGCCGCCGGCCGGGACGGGAGACGGTGGCAGCGCGCCGGCGGTGGACGTCCGATGAACCGGCATCTGTTCGTCGACGTGTTGATGGTCCTCTCGCTGATCCCGGTAAGCGCGTTCGCGCAGTCCCGGAGCGCGGTGCCGCGCGGTCCCGATGGGAAGCCCGATCTCACCGGCGTCTGGCAGGGTGGCAGCACGGTGCGCGGCAGCTGGGACGATGCCAACGCGGGGCTCGGGGTCGGCGGTTCGGGGAAGAATCCCGACACCCCCGCGGTCGTCGGCTCCAACGAACGTCCCCCCGGGCGT
>Ga0134122_10000022_pt1 | contig 71351 bp, 103 predicted proteins | sample KB302_FD_96461 | JGI IMG/M metagenome (GOLD analysis project Ga0134122, IMG submission 96461) | Terrestrial soil microbial communities without Nitrogen fertilizer from Kellogg Biological Station, Michigan, USA - KB3-0-2 | ecosystem: Environmental > Terrestrial > Soil > Unclassified ... | reverse complement strand
GCTTTTTCACCATTTCTAATTCTTGTTTCTGATTTACTATTATCAGTTTTCGTATAACTAGCTAAGTTTCCTGCTAATCCTTCACATTTTCCACACTCTATAATCCCCAAAGTAGTTTGCCCGTTATAAAATACTAATATAGTAATATGTCCAAATCTACATTTATAAGGAACTCTTTTCATAACTTACCATTCATAATTAAAACTTTGCTCTAGACTAGAATAATAAAACTCTCTAGCTTCCTTATTCACCATAACATCTTGCTCACCAGAAATCAATGCAGTTGTTTTTTCAAAATCATAACCAGTAAATTGTTGAAGTTCAATTTTAGTTTCTTCTTCTTTTCTCTCTTCCCACGATTTCTTTTCAAATCCTAATATTGCCATTCTATGTAAAGCATATAAATTAATACATTGTGCCATGAAGCGATCATCGCCTGATAAACCACCTTCTATTCTTGTGCTTCCTGTTATTGTTTTAATTTTCTGTAAATCTTTGATTTCTCCAATTAAAGGCATAGAATGTAATTCGATATACTTACCTTTTAAGAAAGAAGAAAAATTATCTATAATTCCACCAGATACTCCACGATTTCCCGCAGTTGTTAATATACCATATTGTTTATTACCATCATTATTTTTATAAGGTCTGCTCTCATCTATCCTTTCAAATAAATTCCACCACCCTCTAGCTATCATTGCATTTTGCAATTCGTAACCTTTATTACACTCTATAGTTAGTAAAAGTTGCATCTTAGGAGAAAAATAGGTACAGATAGCAAGAACAAAAGGCCACATTATTTTCTGTGGTAAATTAGGAGAAACAAATTCACAATCTTGTCTATCTCGATATTCGGCAGATCCTTTCCTTGTTATATTAATAACTGCGTTATTGCTAATCTTAGCTCCTAATCCATCAGAAGTATCTACAGATCCACCATATTCAAATCTATTAGAAGGATGATTCCAAATTAATATTTTATTAATTGGATCAAATTTATCCCAACCTTCAAATTTTACACGAACTAATTCATACCATGACGCGGGAGCGCTGCCAATATAATTGGCTTTAATTGGTATTACAGTATTGCTTTCATGTAATTCTTCAGAAGTTGGAAAGAAATCAGGAGAGATCTCATTCGGATCTCCTCTCAATTTAAATACTTCAGGTATTTTACTTTGAGCTTTATCTGCGTATTCATTTATTAAAAGAATTGGATAAATAGTCTTACCAGCATGTTGAAATGCTTCTTCCCAATCAGCAGGAATTTGCGAAAGAAATGTAGCTAACTCACTCATATCTCCTTTTGATAATAAGGTAATACCGTTAGCATCTCTATCAATTGCTGCTTGTTTTTCTGTTTGATACCAAAACATTGTTTCTCGGCTCATTTTATAATCAGAACCAAGAACTTCACGCATATCAGGATTTGCTAGAACCCAATTTCTTGCTTTATTCGCATGTTGTATTGTTTCTAAAGTAGGTATGAAATTTTCAAAAGCATCACTCCTACCAGCAATATAAGCAGGAGGAGGATAGATATCACTACGTACAAAATACGGTATGAAAGAGAAGTATAATGAACTTGTGCCTCTTTCCATTCCTTTAACGGTTTCCTTAACTTTTGCATGGAACCAATCATCCCTCTTTTCAGCAGTTCCTTCAAATATTTGTAAAAGCCATATAGTTTCATGCATGGCTCGAATAAGTGCATTTTCTATAGCTTTAATTGGGTATTTATATAAAGCAATTTCGGAAAGATGTGCAACAGTGCAAGTTGTTCCTTTTGCTAATGCGTCTTGAGTTCCCCATCCTAAGTATAAACCACTTCCATTATCATATTTATATTCTGCACCCCTTTCATAATTTCTAAGTTGTGGTCTTAACCAAAATGGTTGTTTATTCAAAGAGTCAGTAAACATATCTGCCATTTTGCCAGTAGAAGTTTCATCCTTACTAGCAATCATGGACTTTAAATCTCGAAAGAATTGTAACCTATGTTCAACTACTCCTTGTGCAAAAGTTGTTTTTCCTACTTGGCGAGCTTTTAAATCTAATGTGCGAATTGCACGTCTTAATCCTTCTAATCTAGAATGAACACGCATCCAAACTTTTTGTGCATCGTTTGGTTTATATTGGATGAAAGTGTTAGTAATGTCAGAGATCTTATAATAACATTTCATCCAATGCCAACAGTTCCATTTACTTACTATAGCTTCATTAGCAATAAAAGTTTGAATCTCTTCTCCATAGAATTCATTCTTGGCTGAAATTGTTTTAAATTCAATTTCTGTTCTTCCTTTATTAAGTAAAGTTTGTTCGTATTTATCGAAATTAATTAGATTGTTAATATAATCTACTTGCTTGTGAACATAATCAACAGAATACTCCTTTAGCTGGAATTTTAAATTCTGCTGAATTCGATCTAGTCTTGCACTTATTATACTTGGATTATACATTTATATAATCAGGAAAGCCAAATTTATTAAATAGTTTCACATTTATTGGATTTTCATAGAGTCGTTTATTCAAAGCATTTACCATTGTATTTACTGCATCTTTTAAATCATCGTCTATCATCTTGAATAATTTATCGAATCCATTGTTGCAAGTGGTAAATGAGACAGTCTTAGAAGAAATATTCTTAGGCACAATTATAGAAGGGAATGAATAAACTATTCCACTTCCTAATGCTGCTGTGCCTAAAAGTTCTAGGAATCTTCTTCTATTCATACAGCACCAAGCAAGCTCAATACAAATATCAACAGAATAATTCCACCAACAATTAACACTATCTTAGAAGCGTAAGGTGCTGTTGGTGTAAGTAATGTTAAAATCCAGTACAGAATAGCTAAGAATATTACTATAGCTAAAACTGCTAATAGAATGTATGGTAGAGAAGCAAGATTTAATCCTGCTAATAGTAACATAGTCATTTTTATTTTCTCCTTAAAACTGCTAAAAGTTCTTCTTCACTTTCTTCTTTGATTTCAGTGTTTAAAAAATCATTACTTCCTTCACTTAACTGTTTAGGTTCTTCTACTATTTCGCCTTCTATAATTTCACCAACAGCATTGTCAGCTTCTCTTAATACAGAATTGAAATTAGGAGAAAAGCTTAAATTATTATTTACTTTAGTAGAAGCATCTATATTCCCAATTATCGGCGCATCTTTAGTTAAACCTGTCATTTTAGCAGCAAGTTCTCTATCTCTAAAATTCTTCTCACTTCGCGCAAATTGTCTATTATTATTTACAAGTTCAGGTTTGGTTTCCATCAAAATTCTTTGAGAAATTGCCTCAAAGTGATTAAACATTCCTTTAGATGCAAACCCATAAAATTCGTCTTTTTCTAATTGAATTCTCTCACATAACCAGTCAAATACATCTACACGATTTTGAGAATGTGTATCCATCGCTTTCCAAATTGCTAGAATACGTTTAGCTTTATTCTCTCTTATATTACCTACTTTACCACCAGTAGAAGTAAACTTACTAACCGGAAGAACATTACTTACAAAATTATAAACAGATTGATTACCGCCTTCTATATCTCTAAAATTATAACCTAATGTTCCTGGAATTGGCGGAATTCTCTTGAAATATTTAATAGAAAGTTCTATTGCATTAGCTTCTGCTTCTTGTTCATAATCTTCTAAATCTCGCCCATAACGAAGAGGAATAAGTTTAGTTTCTTCCTTTTCCTTCTTAGGTTCTATTGGTCTTGTTTGTACTTGAAATGTCATAATTATTAATATGTTATCTGCAATAGACCATTGTAAACTCTAAACTCTCTATATGTATTGTTATTTTCACCATATTTTTGTCGTAGTGCTGGATCTTCTATATAAATAAGATTATCATCTTCTAAGCATGGAAGTGTTCCAACTGTTACCCCTCGAAATTGTATAGAGCTACTTAATTTATTCCTTAACTCAGCAAGTCTATTAGCTGATACTTCTATACGCCTTGGAGATAATGATTCAATACACAATGAACTAAATGCTTGATCTAACGAGCTAAGTAAAATCTCACTCATAATCTCTCCAATAATTCCTCAGAAATTGCATCTTCTTCAAAGAAAAATCCTTTTTTATTTGCTGCTTCTAATTCTTGTTTTACTCTACTATCAAATCTACTTTCTTGTAATTCTTCTTCGTTGTCTCTATCAGGAATTCTAGAATCAAAGAATTCAATAGGAGGCGCAGATTCTTTAGGGATTTTTTCTAATCTTGTATCAGCAATAGCTTCGAGAGCATTTGCTATTCTTTTTAATTCAAATAGAATATCTGAGAGAATCATTTAGGAACTCCATAATACCACTTAGCAAATTCCACTCCAGCCCCAAATCCAATAAATGTTGCAGCCAAACACAAAAATAAGGTTGCTATATTATCAATCATTATAATTTCGCCATCTTCCTAAATTCAACAGCTTCTACTTTAACTTCGCTTTTCTTCCCTTTTTCTATTTTCTCAACAGTAACAGGAAGATCATGTTCTACACGAGTTTTATCGGGAATATTTCCATTAAATTCTTGTTCACTCTCATGTTCATGTACTAAAATATTTCGTTTCTCTACAATTTCATGCATTAATCCTTGCAAGTTTTGAACAAGTCTTTCTGCTTCTTCATACTTACTAACTAATTCCTCAGCTTTATCTATTTGTTTAATAGCACTTTCTAAATCCTCATATCCTTTAGATGGAATGTCAAAATTTAAATCTAAATTTGGCACAGGTACATCAGAAGGATATGCTGTTATTACTATTGCCAATTGCACGTTTACATTATGAAAAGAGTTACCTTCGCGTAAATAAGGTAAGCTATCTATTTCTCTATTAACTCTAAGTTTAGCAGCTTCTCGAATTTCGCGTCCTGTTAATGGTCTATATGTTGATGATGGCATATTTTATTTATCTTTCCTATATAAATTAATGGAGTCTACTTTATCTTGATTAACTAGGAAATCGTAAACTCCATTAACCTTTGAATTATTTATTCTTGATCAACAGGTTCAGCAACTTTAAGTGAAAGCACTTGTGCTTCTGGATCAGTTACATTAAGAGCTTCTTCTGCTACTAGATTATTAGTTTCTTCGCCAAATTTAGCATCAGCAGTTGCACGAGCAATACAAGTTCCTACTGCACCTTTTACCGCTTTAAATGTGCATTCAAGTTGATTTTCTGTATTTGGCTCAGCAGTAGCAATTGACGTATCAGTAGACTCCCAATTTACACTTTCAACTTTAGCAGGATTTCCCTTTCTATCAGTTGCTTCAAGTGTAAGAGTTACCTGTTGAAGATTATCCAAGTTCATGCTTTTTATGTCTCCTTTGATTATTAGGTTTTCAATTTTATTTTTAGAAATTCGTAAAGAGGATCTATCTGGTTCTAACTTTTTTAATATTTCGTTTAGTTTCTCCTGAATAGTCTTCAATCCAGTCAAGCTAAGTGAAATATCATCTACCCTATTAAATATCTTCCTTACGATTCCCTCAATCGTATAAATTGTGCCTGATATTATATCAAGCTTCTTAATCACATCTCTAAGTGTTGGAAATCCTAACACATCTTTCTTTTATCCTCCTTTAGTTAATCTTTCTTAAATCACTATGTTTCTCGCATACAATAAATTTTGTACAAGAACAAGTTCTTAATTCTTCAAAATAATTAAATAGCTTCTTTACTTTTTCTGCTTCATCTGTTGTTAACATTGTTAAATTTGCAGTAAATATTTCTCCATCAGATCTTTTCATACTAACTTGCAACCTATTATGAGTAGAAAAATGCGCTGGAATTGTAGCAAATAGATTATTTATATATTTAGTTTCACACATTTTAATAATAAGAGCTTGCTTTTAATCTAATTCTAGCTCTTGGTATCTTTATTTTAACCGGAGGAAGCCCTTTATCTTTAAGTGGTACTCTTCTTTTCTTAATATTAATCTCTATCTGACAAGCTATTTCTAATTTAATTAATCTATTAAAAGCACCTCTAGAAGGAAATTGACCGCCATTCGGGCCATCATATTGTTTCCATGAAGAGATTGTTTGTGGAGTTACATTTAATAGTTTAGCAAATTCTATATTAGTAATTTTTAACCTATCTTGAATAGAGAATACCCAAGTAAAGAATTCTTTAAATCTCTCATCTGTTTTAAACAATTGAATCTGCTGGAATTTTCTCTGCCTCTTTCTTTGGTATTCATTATTAAAATTTCCTCTCCCATTTCCTCTATGATCAATATATTTCTTCTTTGTAAGAAGCTTTCTTATTTCATAAAACTGATCACATAAGATAATTATTTGCGCCATAAGATTTGGGGGGAAAAATATTGGGTGGAGTTTATTCAGTGGCTCGCTGATTCATATCTTTCCTCGCAAGAAGATATTATAAACTCCATATCTTTAAACTTTTTTATAAATAATTCCGCATTCACAAGTTCGCTGCTTTTCGTTTGGGAGAAAAGAAAGTACAACTCTTACTATTACTTGTTTACCTTTAGGAGAAACTGTGAAATGATTTTTACACACAAAAGATTTAGCATCTGCGGGGATTTGCACAATAGTAACTTCTGTTTTAGTTGAAGCTGCAATGTTTGCTTTATCTTTTAATTTTTGAAGAAGAGAAGACATTTTATTTATTTCTTGCTAGAGATTCCAACCTCTTTACATCATAATCTTCGCTCTCATAATCTCTATTAGTCAATTGTTGTTTTCTATTTCCTGCTGTAGTAATAATTTCTGCAAATAACTTAACTAATCTTTTCTCATACATCTTAATAATTAAATAAGCTGTAAAGAAAAGAAGTAAACAAAGTGGAATTGTGTTAGAAAGTAAATTAAAAGCTAAAACTTGTAGAAAGTTAGTAAATGTCATTGTTGACTCCATAGCAGATTTGTGATATAAAACTATTCTCTCAACGTCAAGAGTATATCACAAAGCTGTTTAGACCATATAGGTCAAGTTGACCTCATTGTGTAGTTAAATAATACAGCATGACACCTTCAAATTATAAGTCAAATTGACACTTGACAAGTTATGGATTTATGAGTAAAATCTAAAACAGAAAGAGAGAAATATATAAATTATATTATCTCGCTCACCTTACCTGCTAATTTCTATCTATTTTCACATTTTCTACTTAAAATTAATTGTTGCAATTATATTGCACTGTTTATATAATTTATTCGCAAGCTATAACTTATTCGCTAAATTATAAATTTTGCTAGAGAAATGGCCCTATAGGGGCCAATTCGACGAATTTTTATTATGAATAATGAATTAGGTTGTAAATGTCATGGTTGTGGAAGAATTTATAAAGTTGATTTATTAATATCCGACGAATTGTGGTATCTTATTACTTATCCAGATCGACCAGAAATGTTATGTGGAATGTGTATTATGGAACGAATCGAAGAAATTGGTAAGTTTGATTATTATAAACTTGAAAAATAAAAAAAAATTTTAAAAATTTACGAATGAACCTCTAAATACCAAAATACCAAAATCCTAAAAACAACCCTTTAGACAACCTACTAGTGATTATTGATAATGATATTCAATTTCATTTAATAAACTTGATGGTGAATTACTCATATTATTTAATAATAGAATAATCATATTAGTAAGGAAGAATGAATTTTAACTTAGTTTATATTTTTTGAAAAACATTAGACTATTTAATCCTCAGTAGTTCTTGCTAGTTTTAACACGTCATAATGAAGACTATTAGTGAATAACTATTTTACTCACATTTATTAAATGTTTAATTATCAATCAGAATGAGAGACTATCCTTATATTACTAGCAACTTACATACCATACTAAAGTGTGTCGAAATAACACGCGTTTCCTATTGATACAAGTAATAATTACACATTTAGCAATTTGAATACTAAACTATTGATTTATAAGAGTTTATGAACTATTGGAAATATCCAATATAGATTTCCATAGATCATGAGCCAAATTAACACGTGTCAATAGAGCAACAGTCTTGCAAGCGTCTTATTTATCAACAATTAGCACAGCGTAGTAAGAGAGACAGATAGCGGAACATAAGTTGCACAGTTATTTTCTGTCAGTCTTAGGTTTTTCGGTTTGAAAATTTATTTCAGTAATTAGCTGGTAATTGCTCAGTGAGTTTTTATTCATTCTCACAAAAGTTGCAAGTCTAGCTAACCCGAATGTAATTCCGTTGACAGAAACTAATGAGGCTTTTATTCGACACAAAAGCCGCTCATGTTTGACTTAAGTATCACTAAGCTAAAATAGCCGTAAAGCCGGAAGATAGCGAAGCATAGATTAATCCGCGATATTCAGCCGCGCATTAATCAATGAAAATGCTTAGGTATAGCAACCTGAATTAGAATAGCTGAATCAAATCTCTTGAGATAGAGAATAAAGATCAATTGACAGTATCAAACTGAGGAATAAGCCAAACAAGCTTGACTTTTCATAAGTAAGCAACACAACAAAGCAAATCCTCGACGAAAAATCAATTGACAGTTTACTAAGCTTATTCTTGCAAAAGGAGTAAGCTTAGATAAGCTAACTTGCTAAAAGGTTCAGCTAAGCCGCCGTAAACTGATTGACGGTATAACTAAATATCAATCACATTGTTCTCTCATGAGAAGAAAAGGAAAATTAAGACAATGGCAAAATTTTCAGTGACAACAATCAATAAAGAAGAGGTAAAAGTAGCTCCTGCACTACCAAAGGCTATAGTAAATGCGAAGATTGATACAGCTGATGGTGTAGATGGGCTAGTAGTTCAAATTTTCTATCCTTTTCCAGACGATACACAATTGGAAATTGTAGAACGTAAGGGACGCAAGGCTGAAAATAAAGATGAAGTAGTCTCTTCACGCACTACAATAGGCCGCGCGGTCAACTATGCGCTAACAATGATGCAAGAAAATACCGAAGTTGCTTTAGTTGATGGCAATGGCAATCAACTCCTGCATACTTCTAAGCTATTCACTAATGTTAAAGGGCCAGGAGCAGAGGAAGAGGAAGAGGATTAATTAATAACGAACAAATAGGGGTAAGATTGAATGATTTAGCTTTGAAAGCATGATGCTCGTATAGATCATGCTTTCTTTGTTAAATGATTAATTCAATCATTTTGATTGAAATTCTGCTCACACAATTGACTTGTAAAGCATTTTTAAGAAGCAAGCAAGGCAATTGCATGTCTTTTTCTGGAGGTTTCTACCATGTATCATGTAGAGATACAAGATTCTACAAAAGATGAAGTAAAACGTATGTTTTGGCAACCTACAGAGCAAGTTAGACAATTACTTCTTTCTGCTACTAAGACACAAACAATTTATGTGTTTCAATTAGTAGGAGATCATCATGCATTATTTGTAACACATGAGGCAACAGAAGAAAATGTTTAGCTCCCGCTACACACCACAGAAACGTCAAGTAATAATGCCTGATAAATCAGTTAGGCGTTTAATCGTTGGAGACAAGCAAAGATGCTTAATGTGCAAAGTTTATGTAATTCGCATAGGTAAGAATAGCAAATTAAGTAATCTCCAACCTAGAAACAGACCTTACAAACATGCGGCTGATTGTCCGCAGAATGGGAGATTCTAAAAGATGACAAACCAACAAATCTACAATGAAGTCAAAAAGCACTGGCTCAAATTATGGTTTGATAGAATAGTTTGCGCTTTAGGTTTCTAATTCCTGCCTTTTCTCATTAACCAAATTTGAAAATTTATAAATCACGTTTGAGTTGAGTAATTTCCTTCATAAGCATAATTATAAACAATTCAAACGTGAAAATAAGAATTCAAATTTTAGTAAGGAAGCGAGTCTAATGAGATTTCAAATTGGATTTGCAAAAATAATTTCAAAACCAAAAAGAGAGTTAATCAAACTCTCTCCACAGCAAAAATTCTCTCGCCTTGCTAAGAAATTAGACAAAGGTAAAATCAAGTTAAAGAAATATCATTTCAACGCTATCGAAGCTGGAAATACAATAATAGTCTTCGATGGTGAAGGAATAGAAGTATTTCAAGGTGAGAATTCAGTAAAAGGTTGTCAAGTAGCTAGACAACACTGTTTAGCACTTTATTTTTCTTCTAATAAGCAAAGTGGTGGATTTTCATTTACAACAAATGTGAATTATGAATTCCAAACTTTAGCAGAAATTAGAAGAAATCAAGAAATTGTGAAGAAACAATTAGAGTATAATCCATTTGTTATCTGCGCAGATTGTAAATTTCAATTTGAAGATGAAATTGAGAGAAGTTTGCATAAATGCACAGATCAATGGATTGTTTTTGAATTTCCAAAACCTTTAAGGAGGATTTATGCGACTTAATGAAAAACAAAGAATGACTGTAGGTGCTTCATTTGTTGAGAATGAAGAAAAACAAAATGTAACGAGGGTAACAGACCTTGATTTTGATACTGTTGCTGAAAGAACAGGCATTGTTAAGACTAGAAATCTAGGATTGTTTGATTCTGACAAATTTATGAATCAAATTTCAGGATTTTTTAGTCCAATTCCAATGTTTATAAATTTACGAAATTAAGGAGTAAATATGCCTAACTACTTTCGCACAAAAGCTGAACAACTTCATGCTGAATCATTAGCAAGCTTCTTAATCATAGAGGCTAAATGTGCTAATTCAATAACTAATGGAATGATTCCTGATAAATTATGTAAAATTTATCAGAATGCGCAAGCGAGATGTAGTAGACGATTTTATATTGCTTTTGGAGGGAAATAAAATGAAAACATTAGTAATTCTAACTGAAATTCCAGATGAACGACCAAAGTTTGCTATAGTCGAAGGAGATCTTCGAGAGCTAAATGGGATTTATGTCAACTCAGCAAACGATGATGATTCTTTGCAGAAGAAGGTATATGAGAGATTCTATCCAAATGATACTTTGAGTAAAGAATTTACCACAGAGTCACCAACTAAACCATTTGATTTTGATTTTATCATTCAGTGTGGTTTCTTCTTATAGAAAGAATCTTCATATCCTGCTTCTAATTCTAATTCATACACACTCTGTTTTTTCATTGAATTAGAAGCAGCAATGAGGATTTTAACCTATGAAAACAACAAAATTCACAGTTGTACTAGAAATAATTGCTCAATCTGAGCAAGATGAAGATACAATGAAACACGATATAGAAAGATTTTTTACACTCAAGAATTTAGATAAAGTATTAATAAATAATACAGATTTAAGATCTTTTGAAATTATAAATATCTGTGAACAGGGAAATATAGCTCGATTAAGAGAGATTCTAAGCAAATGAACCCAGAAAAACTAATACAAATCAAAGATAAGATTCAAAAATTAATGAATCTTGCAGATAGTGAATCTAAACTTGGAAACGAAGGTGCCGCTGCATTAATTGCTGAGAAAGTCAGCGATTTAATGGCAACTTATAGATTAGAAGAAAGTGATTTCTTCAAATCTCATCCCGAAATTGAATATAAGCCTTTAATTGGCGTTTCTACAGTTGAAAATGTATTCCTAAGCAAACGACCTAAAGAAACTCGCAAACCTTGGAGTGAATTCTTAGCTTCATCTATTGCTATTGGAAATCTATGTAAAGTTACAGTTGATTCTAGAGATGGGAAGCTGAATTTCTACGGTGTAGACTTCAATAGAGATATTGCTATTCTAATGTACGAAAAAATAGGTTCAATAGCATTAGAATGTTGCAATAATGAAATGGAAAAAGCTAAGAAAATGATAGGTCAAAAGGGGTTTGATATTAAAGCGAAGAAATTTGTTGAATATCCCAAAGTTTGGATGGGAGATAATTTCTTTGTTGATAATTTCATGTTTGGATTTGGTAATAAATTGCGCGATAACTATGCAGAAATGATTGAGCAAAATAAAGATTTATTCGATCGCATAGATGAATTTATTGCAAGTATGCCAAATAAATATTCTGATTTAGATGCAGCTATTTTCAATTTTTCAATTGGTGAAAATATAGACGTACAGAATATCGGGCGCAAATATGCTAATTTCACTGCGAAAAACCGAAGTGAAAAAGTACAAAAACAAGCAAATATTGAAATCTCAAAACAAGTTGACGAAAATAAACCATTAGATAATAGAATTGGCGAAGTTTGGATTTTATTAGATAGATCAGGCTCTATGGCTTATGGTGGAAAGATGCAAGAAGCAAAGGCAGGTTCTATTGATTTTGCTAAAGATGCAATTTCTAAACAATTTGCCGTGGGAGTTATTGGATTTGACCATGAAGCGCAAGTTATTACTGATTTGCAATTAGAAATAAATGAACATTGGGAAAAATCAGTCAATCAACTTTATGCAAGAGGCGCAACATCACTATTTCTAGCAATGAAGGAAGCAAGTAATAAGTGGAAAAGCTATCAGAGATTTAAGAAAGTAATTCTAATTGCTACAGATGGTGAACCTACTGATGCAACGCAAGAAGAAATTTTAGAATATGGGAGATTGTTAAAAGCATCTGGAATTGAAATTTTTACAATTAGCACTCAAGATGCTGATGCTGAATTCTTAAAGAATTTAGCTAGTGGAAATAAGTCATTGCAAGTAACAGATTCAGGAATTAGAAATGCTTTGAAAGGAGCAGCTAAGTTTTTAACTGCATAAAAAGATAATGAAAATAAAGATAACAGCTAAACAGTTAGGAGCTATTGAGGATTTTACTAGCGATATTGATTTTCTCGAAATAGAAGAAGGAAATGGTGGAAATATTGTTATATACCCAGATGGGCTAGAGGATAATAAATTCACTTTGGATGAGAAAGGAAATGAATTATAAAAAATGGCGAAGCTATGGAAGGAGAAGATAACGAATGATTGTTTATAGATCAGATGATGCTGGAACATTATATTCAAGTGAATTAATCCTATCAGAAAACATAGTAAATGATACCAAAGGAAATGTTTCTGGTTTTACTCAGTTTGAAATTGAAGATAAGTTTGAATTGACTGCTAATCAATGTCTGGGGCACTATGCTGATATAACAGAGATTTTACTAGATGCAGGAAAGATGAGAAAAATTTGAATAATTGATAGCTTTTCATTCTTTCTAAAAATTGAATGAAAAGTTATGAGTTATTTAGTTTTTGAGAAAGGAGATTTTATGAATTGGAATATTTTAGCTGAGAATGGTAAGTTTATAATTTTTCAAAAATATCAAGTATGTCAACTACAGAGGAAGAATAAGCAAGATAGAGTTTTGTTTAGTTTAGAAGACTATTCAGCTATAGATGGAGTTGGCTTCGATACTGATGATTTGGAATTACTAAAGAGCTTATTCTCTAGTATAGGAAGCGAAAATGGAAATCCAAACAAAACCAATTGATCCAAAAGGTGAAACTGTTTCTGAAAAAATTTACTACAAACTAACAGCTTTAGGAATTAACAAAGTAAAAGTAGGCGAACCTTTAATTGGCCCAATTATTACTGGTTATCCAATTTCCTTTCATTCTTCAACTCCTATTAACAAAATTCTTTCTAAAGAGGAAGATATAGCACTAGCTTTAGGAGTAGAATCAATAGACATTCGTAGAGTTAAGGGAAATCTAGTAATTTTCGTTCCAAATGAAGATAGGAAAATTGTAGACTTTAAAGATGCACTTTTTTGGTATTTAAAAGATGAAGAAGTTAATAAAATGTCTGTTCCTATTCTAATAGGAATGGATTTTCAGGGCGAAAAATTTGCAATTGATTTACAAAAACAGCCACATATTCTAATAGCAGGATCTACAGGAAGTGGTAAGAGTGTATTTGAATCCGCAATTATCTCTGCGTTATCAATGAAAATGCAACCATCTGATTTAGATTTGTATTTAGTAGATCCTAAACGAGTAGATCTAACTTTATTTCAAAATCTTCCTCATGTAAAAAGAATGGTAAGAGAAGCTGATGAATGGCAAGAATTAATCGAATGTCTATATATGGAAGTGCAAAATAGAAATAGAATTCTAGAAGCAAGAGGATGCAGGAATATTTTAGAATTTAATGAGAAATTCGGAAATGGAAACAGGATGAAATTCAAAGTTCTTATTATAGATGAACTTGCAGATTTAATTATCAAAGGAAAAGTAAAAGATATAAACGTAATCGCTGGATTATGCGCGCTTTTGCAAGTTTGTCGTGCTGCTGGAGTGCATGTTATTGCTTGTACACAAAGATCTACTGTAGATGTTATTAGTGGAACTACAAAAGTTAATTTTCCTACGCGAATTGCACTAAGATTACCTACTAAAACAGATTCTAGAACTATTTTAGATGAAAATGGCGCTGAAATGCTTTTAGGTAAGGGAGATATGCTGATTAAATCAGAAGTATCTGATGAACTTAAAAGATATCATGCACCTTTTGTTAAAATGGAAGATATTGAGTTGATCTTATCACAACAAGAACAAATTAAAGAAGCATTGGGAGTAATGTAATGTTAATAGCAATCAAAAAACTTTACTGTTTCATGTTTCATGATGCAATATATGATTCAAAGGGTGAATTTCGTTGCTTAGAGTGTAATTTGCATATAAGAGAATGTATTACAACTTATGAACTACCACAAGAATTACCAAAACGACCAGATTTTGAAGCACTATTCTCAAGTGAGGAATAAAAAATGAGAAAATTTGAATATAACATATTAAGAATTTCAAATCCAACAGATTTAACTTTATTAATTCAACAATTAGATATTTCTGGTAAATCTGGATGGGAACTAGTTTCTGTAGTCTCAATCGCCAACAATCAAATACAGTTATATTTCAAGCGAGAGATTTTTGAAACCAATGAAGTGGAATTATAATTATGAAAAAACGAATAGCAGATTTTCTATTATGGTTAGAATGCAAAATTGCATTTAGAAAAAAGAGAAAAGAAGCTAGGAGAAAGAGAAGAATATGATAGTAAATTAAGAAAGCAGAATAAAAAATGATAAACATGAGGCTTCTTCGTTCTTTTAGAAAAAATCTAAAAGCACTTAAAATTCAAAAGAAAGAATATGAAAGTAAATTAATGGATTTAAGAATAGAAATACAAGAATATAGAGCAGCAATAGATTGGATAGAAAGAAATATGAAACGAGAAAACAATGCTAATAAGCGAAAGAAAAACAAATCAAGAAGTTCTAAATAAAACAGCTTGCTCTAATTGTTATCATAGTGTAGATGAACATGAAGAAACTAAATGTTTTGCATTAGACTATGATGGTTCTACTTATTCCGCTTGTAAATGTACTCAATTAAAATTTGAATTTAAAATAGCTTTAACAATTCAAAATGGAAATCAAGACGAAAGAGATAATAAACCCACAAAATCGACCAGAAAATCCTTTTCACACAACTAGTTATTATAAAAAGACAAAAAGTGTACATGATCAGTTAATGAATTGTAGATGTTGGCATGCTTATTATACACATAGATTATGTGAAGGTAAATGTGATGCACCTTATTGTATATGTGAGGAATTTAAGCAAGGAAGTGTAGAAATATATGACTATTCAGAGAATTATATTAAAACAGATAATAGAAAGTATGAAGGAGGTTTATTTTGAGAGTTTTTATATGTATTGCAATTCTAATTGCGATTGATAAACTACTTGGAGAAACTGCTAATGATACACAACACATTGCATACTTTGTAATGTCAGCATTTATATTTCTTGCAGCATGGCAAGATTTTAATGAATTAAGAAGGAAGTAAAAATTAACTAAAAACAATCAAGGGGGCGAGAGTTAATGACAAAAAAGAAAAGAGTGCTAATCAATTATGCCTTTCACAATAGGAACAAAACCTATCGTACCCTCGCAAAATGAAGTTAAAAAACAAAAAAGAGCAGAAAGAAAAGCTAAAGATAGAAAGCAAGAAGCTCTTTATAAACGTAGAAAAGAATCAGAAGCTCTTCTATTTGGTTCTGAACTATTTGAACCAATAGTTAAGAAAGAAAGGGAAATTATTATTCACTTCCCTGAAACTTGCACAGATGAAGGAATTTATATCTCTAAGTGTGGCAAATTCGGGTATCGAAAAGCTAATAGTGATTTCTATTTCGATCTTTTCTACTTTATTTCTCCTATTTTAGAGTTTGAATCAACCTTAGTAATAATTCCATCTGATGAAATTTGGCTTTTTGATAGTTTAAATCCACATGAATTAGAGGATTTAGCAATTAGATTGAAAAGAGCTGAATATGCAGATGAGAAAAGAAAAGCTTTAGAAGAGATAAAGAAAATAGAGAAAGAAAGAAGAGAAGAATTAGATAGAATTGATGCAGAATTTGAGGCAGAGCAAGAGAAAGAGGAACAAATGAAATTAGTAGAAGAACCAATAGAAGCAGAATATATAGGAAAAGATTATGCAACTATGGATGCTTTACTAACTGAGAAGTTAATGAACTCAGAAGAAATAAAAGAAATGCAAGAGCAAGCAGATAGAGTTGCTAAACCAATTGAAGTGAAGGTAATAAAACCAGCTTTTATACCTTTAGTTCCTAGAAAGATAGATAAATTATGAGCAGCAAACAAGATATTAAATCAATAGATTTCATTGTGATTTCTATTATGAACAAACAGACTGGAGATTATAGTAATAAGCTAGTTACTAATCATCCAAGATGGAAGACTGATACTAAGAATATTTCAAATGATGATATAGTTAGAATTGAAATATTTAAATTAGGTACTGTAGATCCAATGCTAATATATTATTCTTTGGAGGAATTTGAAGATGCGATTAACCTCTGAGCAAACTAGAGCACTGTTTGAATATATGGATGATATAGATGTTGTTTATATCAATCAATGTGACAATAATATTCACACGGAATTCTGTGCAACTTTTACAACATCACATAAAGGAACAAGTCATCATTTAGCGCCGACTGGAGAAATAACTAATGAGTAAATCAATTTCAGATATGTTTATAAAAGAAGCAATAAAAACAGAATCTAGTAATTTCCCTGCGATTTACGAACGAATAACAGATGAAAGAATCATCCGCTTACTTCATGCATCTATGGGTTTAGTAACAGAAGCTGCTGAATTAATGGATGCACTTAAGAAATATATTTTCTATGGAAAAGAATTAGATTTAGTAAATATAAAAGAGGAAATTGGAGATAGTCAGTGGTATACAGCAATTGCGCTTGATGAATTAGGTAATAGTTATGAGGAAATTTGGGCAGCTGTAATTAAAAAACTTCAAGCTAGATATAAGGGAAAATTTAATGAAGAAGGCGCAATTAATAGAGATTTAGTTAATGAGAGAAGTATATTAGAACAAGATCTAACCAAAGCAATTGTAAATAAAGTAAAAATGGAAATTATAGATGATCCAATAGTCCATTGGATAGATGATGTTGGATTAGCAACTGAAACTATAACTTGTGGAATTAAACAATCTAATGAAAAAATAACTTTAGATGAAAAGTTATTAACGTGTAAAGATTGCATGAGTATACTATATGCCAGAACACAAAATAAAACACAAATTTGTAATTGATAAATGGAAACGAAATGGGAAAATTTCTCATTTAACTATAAGAAGAAGAGCAAGAATTCACGATCCTATATTTACAATTAAATTAAATCCTCCAATTCCTTCTATTTTATTTACTACTCCTGACTGGATTAAAGATTTCGTACATAAAATGAATATTGGAGAGATTAAGATAAGGATGAAGATAAAAGAATGATAAATTACGAAATTAGAATAAATATGTATAATGATTGTTCTACTGTAGAACTTCATAATGCATTACGAGAATCAGAACCTACAAACTTATGTTATCTAGAACTAAGAGAATTTCAAACTTACAAAGAAGCGGTAGAGTTTGCAGAAGTATTAAGAATAGTTATTGGAGCTGCAAATTGCTTTGTTGAAACTGAAACTGTGGAGCAATATCATGCGAAATGAAATCAAGCGTTTTACATCAAGAACTGCTGCTTTAACAGCACAAACTTGCCTTAGAAAAAGATACCTTTCTAATCACTACGGCGGCCATGGTTTATCTCCAGAAGCTATAGATATGAATTTAGAAACTGGAACTGCCGTGCATAGAGGCTTACAACACTTATTTGAACATTGTAGAATTCATCATCAAGATGGAATGTTTGAAGAGCAATGTATTAATGAAGCTGTAGATTTTGCTATTAAATTATTTCGAGATGATATTTCAAAACATTCTATTTCTCTTAAAGAAGGTGAAACTAATTTTATAAGTTTCGTAATTGCAGAACATGAATGCTTAATCGAAGGATTAATTAGATGCTTTTCTCTCAAAAGACTTCCTTCTTTATTAGAGGAATATGAGGTTATTGAAGTAGAAAATGATATAATCTATCCAGAATTTTCAGAAAGTATAATTTGGCAAAGTAAGGCTGACGCTGAATTTCTTACTAAAGATTATTCTAAAGGTGTAGTAATTTGTTCATTAAAAACTGCTAGTGAATATGCTGAGAACACTATTAGAAATTTGCTAACAGATATGCAGGGGAATTCTGAGTGGATGGCAGTTCAAGCGAAGTTAGATAGAGATTTTGACAATTACAAAGCAGTTGTTAATTGTGATGAAAGTCCAGATATTCTCTGTGATGAAAGATGGCACAGGTATTTTGAATGGTGTTGGAAGAATGATCAAAAGCCAAAAGTCTATGCAGTTCAATATGAACATTTAATAACAGGCTCTTGGAAAGATTACGATAAATCAGGACTTAGAAAGCGGCAAAATTTCCTAGTTCATCCTTATAAATATGAAGAACAGACTACTTTCAATATTTTCTCACAAACAACTACTCAATTCATAGCAACTCCAGATCACTATAAGTGGAAAGTAAATGCGGGACGCCAGCCTAAAGGATGGTCTAAGATAAATATTTGGGAAGATATGGGAATCAAGAATTGGGTAGAAATGTTAGCAAGTGGTTTAGTTCAAACTGAAAATGGAAATCCTTTAGATGAATTAATTATTACTTCTGATTTGATATTTAGAGATAGAAATGATGGCGCTCAATTGAAAGAGTGGTTAATTTCTACTAGATATCAAGAAGAAGAAGAGATTTTTAAGAATTTAGAAATAATGGAACAACACGCTGAATTTGCTAGAAAAACAGGCAAATGGGAGCAATATGAAATTGCTTTAATGAAATTATTTAGAAAGGAAACTCAAAGATGTTGGGATTATTATGGTAAAGATTGTCAGTTTACTAAAGTTTGCCATGAAGGATTTAATTTAGGAGATTTAATAGCAGGAAATGTCTACGTAAATAGAACCCCACATCATGTTCCTGAGAAACTTTATCATATTGAAAGGGGATTTATTAAGGAGTGAGTAAAGTATATGTCTTAATTGAGCATGATCTACATTCACGTAGTAAAACAAACGAAACAGTTATTGGAGTAATAACAAATGAAAATGTTCTTAATCGTTGGATTGATAGTGATCCAGATGATAGTCCAGTAATGAGAGTTCATAAAACATTTGAGTTGAATGATCCAGAACTTCTAAATCGAATTGCAAAAGAAAGTGAATATAAAAAATGATTAATATTCTAATAGATTGTGCAAATAAAGAAGTTAGTGTAGATAGAGACAATATAAAATACTACCTTGCTAAGACAAATGACAACATTGCTTCTGCTACTGTAATAGCATGGCAAATAGTACATGAGTTATCCCATAAGTTTGACGAAAGGATAATTCAATATTTTGGAATTACTCCAGATGGAAGAGAAATGAGTAGTAAGGTTGATATAGGAACACAAGCATTTTGTTTACTTATGGATAATTTTGGAAGTCATGAGCATTTATTGTTAACTCAAACAAGTCTTGGTGTTCAATTACTAGTTCATAATGCATGTAGTAAAGCAGATGCAAAAGAAAGTGAGAAAAAATGACTTTAAGAGAGTTGATAGATCAGATAACACATAAACAAAGAAATGCTGAGCTATTAGATTATGAAATTCAAATTAACAACGCTTCTGCTGTGTTTGCGCGCAATATAGTAGAGCATATTCATGGAGCACAAGTCGGAATGGAATTCTTGGGAAGTAAGATAAATAATAAAGATAAAAAAATTGTTATAGAATTGGAGATGAGCAAATGAGTTATTCATGTAAAATACTTCTTGATTCAATCTCTGAAACTGGAAAACGAATTACAACTATGGAAGTAACTTTTCCTCGTTGTGTTTTAGCAGAAGCAGAAACACACAGAGTTTTGCGAGGATGGGGAGGAAATGTAGAAGAATTGGTTATTCATAACTTAGGAATAAATGTAGATGAAAATTTAAGTAGGAATTCTGCAAGCTCTCGTGCTATTCCTATTAATAAAATGTTACAAATGGTTGAGGAAAATCCTTTTATTCCAGAACAATTTGGTAAACCAGTAAAAGGTATGGGTGCAAAAGAATATTGGCATGTTGATAGTGCAGAACATAACATTTTATCAAATGCAGTAGAACAACATCTATCAAGAACCACAACCTTTGTAAGAAAATATAAAGATATTGCTAATAAAGAAGATTTAAATAGATATTTAGAGCCTTTCATGTGGCATACAGCAATTATTACAGCAACAGAGTTTGATAATTTCTTTAAGTTAAGAACTAACTCTGCTGCTGATTGGAAGATTAGAAAAATTGCTGATTTAATGTATGAAGCTTATCATGCTTTTGATGAAGAACATAATCTTGATTTAGGAGCAAAAATTTATATATCAAGATCTGGCGATAATTGGGAAGCAGTTAGACCACAAAAATTAAAAGTTGGAGAATGGCATTGTCCATTAGTTTATGAGGAAGATGAAGAAGCAATAAGTAAATCAGTAGATGATATACTAGATGAAAACATGGAAACACCAAAATGGTTTGGGTATACTCCAACTAAATTTATTAGAGATCCAATGAAATTAGATATAAAGAAAGCTATATCAGTAGCTCGATGTGCTAGAGTTTCTTATCTAACTCACGATGGGAAAAGAGATATTGAAAAAGATTTAGAATTATTTGAAAGATTAAGAACAAGTGGACACTGGAGTCCTTTTGAGCATGTTGCTACTCCATATTTTCACGATAGAAATGTAGCATTGTTGGTAGAAAGTCCCGCTAAAGTTAGAGAGAATATAAGAAGTGGTAACTTCATTGGCTGGAAACAATATCGTAAAGAATTTGCAGATGAAAATTGTACAAATTTTAGAAAGGAAAATTAAAATGCCAGAAAAAAGAAGATTATCGACAGTAATAGATGATATGTTAAAGGTAATTCCTTCACAAGAGGTTAACTTTATTTCATCACTAGAGTCTGTAAGAAACGAATTAAAATATGCTGCGCCAGAAATAGAAGGTAGATATTTTCAATCAGTAATGAATACAATGTATGAAAACTTAGGGCCAATTGACGAACTAAATGAAGACTGGAAGAAGGAAGTTACAATTATCTTCATGGTTCCTAATTATCTGTTAGAATTCCTAAAAAAGAAATGGGCGACTGAAAATAACTTAACGCATTATATTTAGGTAAAAATACCACTTGACAAGTTTTCCGTCGAGCAGTATAATGAAGAAAGAAACGATGAGTTATATTGACACAAGTAGTTGACATAGAACGAAATTTGTGTTAAAACGACACGGCATGGGTAGTCAATACACACTGGAGCAAATGCTGTGCCATTCAAAATTAGTACAATTCCGTTAAATCAACTAAAAACAAACTATAGAATATGTAGAGTTTGTAAAGAACCATTAACTTCAAAATATGAAGTTTCAAACAATCAACTTGAACATGATAAATGTCGGCAAAAAAGATTCCGTTTGCTAATTATAGAAAAACTAGGTGGAGTTTGTGTTGGTTGTGGATTTTCAGATGTTAGAGCACTACAAATAGATCATAAAAATGGTGGTGGAGTGAAGGAATTAAAAACTACAGGGAGACTAGCTTATTATTATAGAGTTTTGAGAGAACTAAACAATGGAATCATTAGATTTCAAATCTTGTGTGCCAATTGTAACTGGATTAAGCGACATGAGAATAATGAAAATCCAAAATTATCAGATCAACAAGTAAGAACAAACACATGAAAGATGGCATTTACCAAGTCAAAACAAAATACTTATGTGCAGGATTTATAGTTGAGAATGGATCTATTACTAAATGCGCTCCAATTTTGAGGAAGAAAATTAGTTATTGGATAACAATTGCTGTTTGGATAGGAGATTATTAAATGTGTAGCTTAAATCCAGAACCAAATTATGAAGATATAGATCCACAAGCTGAATTTGCAATAGAAAGAGAACAAGAAAGCAAAATAAAAAAATTTGATGAAACATTATCATATGAATACTCACTTGATCATTGGTCTGAGTCAGATAAATTGATGCTTGCAAGAGTAATCAAATGGTATAGAAAAGAATTTCAAATTGTAATAGGCAAAGGGCCATACGATTCTATAGTGGAGACTGAATAATGGGCCTACCATTTGAATATAGAAAAGCAACTTCGCAGAATCCTAAGTTGATTTTAATTTATGGGCCTCCTAAAATTGGAAAAACTCCAGCAGTTTTAAAATTAGATTCTGTTATTAACAACAATAAACTACTTCTATTAGATTTAGAAAAACGTGCGCACTTTTTCGACGGACCTTGGGTAGAAGTAGAAGATTTAAATCATCTTGCACAAATAGGCAAACAGGTAGTAGAAGCTGGCAGACCATATAAATATATTTGTGTGGATACAACTACTAGATTGAATGAATGGACAGATGAATATGCAAAACTAATGTACTTAAAATCTAGTGTTTGCAAGAAAGAGTATAAATCAAATCCGAATGCGCTCGAATCTGTGCTAAATTTGCCAGATGGCGCTGGTTATTATTGGGCACGTTTAGCCTATGGTAGATGGTTAGAAGATATTAGAAGTCTTGCAGATACTACGATTTTACTCTGTCACGTTAAAGATAAATTTTTGGTAGATAATAATGGAAATACAGTTACTTCTATTGATGTTAATTTAACTGGTAAGTTAAAAGAAATAACTTGTTCACGAGCAGATGCTATAGGTTATTTATATAGAATAACTTCAAGTGTAGAAAATGGCAAGCCAGTTTCGCAAATGAAAATTAACTTTAACGCTGGAATAGATATAGTTTGTGGGTCTACTTCTGCACATTTACGCGGAGCAGATTTTGACTTCTATCCAGAGAAAAATCCTGAAGACTGGAAAAAAATCTTTGTAGATGAATAATTAACATAGGAGACTAAATGCCAAACAGATATAAAGTTGAGCTTACAGTAGTAGACAAGTATGAAGAATTAGAAGAAGAACCTCTAGATCTAGAAGATATTAAGAATGAGGTTACATTAGATCCAGATTGTGGTTTAGAGATAGAAGGAGAAATTAAAGTTACAAAAGTAGAAGAATAGGAGAATAAATGGCCCGAAAACCTCAACTAAAAGAAGTTCCAATATTTCCAATGTCCTGCGAAAAGGGCATAACTTCCAACCATTAGTAGATGAAGAAGGACAAGTTAGAGGGTATTACAAAAGAGATTCTAACGGAGATAAAGCAAATCCAAATGTTTATGGAATGCTATTTTGTAATAAATGTGGAGATACAAAAGAAATTGTAATTGTTAATAAAGGAGATTAAATGGCAAGGAAACCAAACAAAAGAAATTATACTAGAAAAAATCCAATACCAACGCAGAAAATTATGACTTTAGAAGGTGCTAATAAAGATTTATTAGGAAAGATAAAAGCACAAGATGAAATTCTTAGTATGACAAACAGGCAATGTGGAAATTCATCAGAGATTGTAGATCGTCAACACGAAGAAATAGCAATGCTTAGAGAAAGAAATGTAACCTTAATAGAAGCAATAGAAATTTTAGCAAGAGCTTCTAGAATTGAGAAACAAAATAGAGATTTAAATAGATTTAATAGATCGAGAAATGACACTGTTTCATTAACAGATTGCGAAGCAGGATATGCACATGACTATGAAAAAAGAAGATGATATAAAAGTCCCTCAACGATTTACAAGTTCTAAACAAATCCCTAAAGTTAGAACTCCAATGAATTACATGGGAGAAGAAATCTCAATACCTCCAAAGGAGAATTTATCGAATGAAGACAGAGTTAAGATTGTAAAGCAAAAACACGAAGACAAACGAAAACCTTTAATTGTAAACAAAAAACAGAAAACTAAAATAAAAAACAAAAAGTAGGAGAAAAACAAATGTTTCAAGAAAAAGATATGCCACATATGGCTGCTGGTGCAACTTCAGTAGGAACTGCTGCAAATGGCGCAGATACAGAAGAAGAGCAAGTAGCAGTAGATCCAAATCAAAAAGTAGAAGTTGCTGATCAATCTAAAGATATTAATGTAAGAGTTCCTCCGCCAACTGGAGGTAAAGAATATATTATTCAGTGGGAATTGGGAGAAAAAGAAATTGAATATAGAGCTAGTAAGAAATCTGGTACTTTCATTATAGTTCCTTTAGTTGGTCATATCGTAGCAGAAGGAACTGAATATCACGAATATCAAGTTTTGGATTGGATCAATTCAATCTATAATAAACTAGTAGCAACAACAGCAGTTCACGATTTTCTCTACAAAATTGGCGTAACTGTTCCACCAACAGCAACTCAGGCAGAATTAAAAACTTTGATGGAGCAAACATTGGCACAGAAACCAATGGGAACCATTGAATTAGAATGGCGAGCAAGTATGAAGAATCCTGCTGATCCTCGTGCTAATAAAGATGGTTATGTAACTCTTGCAAATAAGATGCGATTTTTCCCAAAGAATCCTGATGGATCTTATCGACATTTCTTTGAGAATAGAGTTGATGGTAGTGAAGTCTATGCTCAAGCTTACGTAGCTCAGCACTTGAAGAGATAATTTTTTGCTAGAGTAGTAGTGAGGCTATTTTAGCAAGATAGGGGAGGGAAGGCTATCAAAAGGGCAAGATAGAATTCTCTCCCTGCTCTTTATTAGAAAGGTAAAAAAATGCCAAAAGTTAAATTTGAAACAATTCCTATAATTATTAAGAAAGTAGATAAGAATTTTAAATCAATTAGTGTACCTCCAAAATTTGAGCCTTTAGATAAAATATATGAGGGAGAAGTTTTAGGCAGAGTAGAAGAAGTTAATTCGCCAATTCAGCCAGAGAAAGCAGCAACTATTCCATCTATAGAAGATAATGGAGTTTACATAAACAAAGATGCACAATTCCAATTCATTACAGGACCAGCAGGAAGTGGAAAGACATTTACTATCAACAAACGTAATGTTGAAGATTCTTCTTATATTGAGCTTGCTGCAACTACTGGCATTGCTGCTATTAATCTTAATACTAAAACAATTAATTCCTTACTTAAATACTACGATACAGATTCATTAAGAGATTCCTATATAGATCAACGCTTGCATTGGATACTTAGAAATATTAGAGAAGAAAAACAAGCATTGGGTATAGAAGAAATCTCTATGATGGATGCAAATCAATTAGATTTAGTCTATGATGCTATAAATGAAATTAACGAAGATAAGAATCCTAGAAAATTAGGATTTCATATAATTGGCGATTTGCTCCAATTGCCACCAGTTAAAGCAAATATGGTAACAGAGGCTAATTGTTGGCCTATTTTTCAACAAAATACTATTAGATTGAATAAAGTCTGGCGACAAGGAAATGAGAAATTTATAGAAGCCATTAATCTGGTACGAAGTGGTGATGGAAGGAATGCTGTACCTTTATTAAAGGAATGTGGTGTACAATTTATCAATCAAGTAATTGATAAGTTTGATGGTACAACTTTGATTGGTAAGAATGATTTGGTAGATGAATACAATAGTAAGCGTTTAATGGAGATTCAAGCTGAAACCATAAACTCTATTCCATCTAGAAAAGGCGAGCAATTAGGCGAATGGAAAACACAAATTCCAAATCTTATGAGATTTAAAGTAGGCGCTTATGTGATGATTCTTGCTAACAATTGTCCAGATTTTGACTACGTGAATGGTGATTGTGGAACTATTACAGATTATAACAAATCAGATGATAGATTTACAATTCTTCTGAAAAGAAATAATAAAGAAGTAAGCATAAAAAGACGTACACTATTGAATCTATCAAGAAAAGAGCCAGAATCACGGCACCATACGAAATATTTTACTCCTTATGTAGATCAATTTACTAAAAAATGGATAATTGGTAAAGTAGAATACCATCCTCTGAGATTAGCTTATGCAACTACTATTCATAAGTCACAAGGTTTATCCTTAGATAAGCTACAAATAAATATAAACACATGGAATTTCGGCTTACCCGGTATGGCTTATGTAGGAATCAGCAGAGCTAGAACTCCTGAAGGATTGTTTATTATTGGCACTGAAGCAGCTTTAGTTGATAAAATCAAAACAGAAAAGAGTGTGATGCAATATGTTTAATGATGATGAGGAACTTGCAGATGGAATTGATCTATATAGTGAACCATTCAAAGGTGAAATCTTTGAGCAATTTGGGAATGTAATATTTCCTACTAAGAACTATAATCTTAGAATAGAAAACAAAGATACTAAAGTTTCAGTCTTTTTTGAAAAACGATATATAGAGAAAAATGTAATTGTCTACTTAGATGATAAACGAATGAATTTTGTTCACAATTATGTTTTTGTTTATAGTTTTAAGGGATTAGAAGGAGATGGTGCAACTGTTGCACAATCACTTTTAGATCCTGCTAAAGCAAAACTGTTTGATACTTACTTAGAAGCAGAAAAAGCATTTAATTCATTACATAATAAGTTAAGTAAATTAAGTAATCATAAATTAATCTACTACGGGGCACGAAATGAGGGTTAAATATGTTTCCTGATGGAACAATAGATTTATTTAAAGCTTACGATTGTTTTCTGTGTGGGGAAATTTGTAATTCAGGTGATGATTTCTTCTATCATCTGGTGGATAAACATAAAGCAAATCCGTTTGGTTCTGGAGCAACATCATCAGAAGATACTATTTATTTTGGCCCTGCGCATATAATAAATGCAGCATTAATGGCTCAAATGTGGGGACAAAAAACAATTGCTGAATATATAATTAAGGAGCACGCAAAAAGATTTGCGATGATTAAAAATGTCAAAGTCTAAAGAAGGAAAAATTGCAATAGGCAAAAAGGGAGTTTTAGTCAAGGAAGCTAAAGAATTATCTCCAGTAGATGTTGATGTTTATGAATTTAAGCCTTACATGATGTACTTATTTGTTGCAAAACCGCAGAGAATTATTGGTGGTGATGGAGTTAATCCAGATACTTTAGTTAAATTACGAACGATGTTAAATTCAAATGGAATAAGGGGAGCATTTATTGTTTGTGATTTTGATAGTATGAAGGTATTTGAATTAAGGCCAGAGGATATAAAATGAAAACTATAATTGCAGGTTCAAGATCTATAAAAAGTTATGATCTTGTAGAGTATCATATAAGAAATTCTAATATAGAACTAACAGAGATTGTTTGTGGATTGGCAAACGGTGTTGATAAACTAGGACAAACTTTTGCTAGATTGAACAATGTTCCTATACAATATTTCAGACCACGTTGGGGTCTATATGGAAAAAGTGCAGGGTTTAAAAGAAATAAGCAAATGGTTGATTATGCAGAAGCAGCAATTATAATTTGGGATGGATTTTCTAATGGATCTAAGAATACTATTGAATTATCAATTAAAAAAGGAATAACAACACATGTTTACAATCAAGCAACTAACATAATAGAACGTTATCCAATGAAATTGAGAGATAATCTATAATGAAATTCAAAGATCTAAAAATTAATGACAAGTTTATATTTCCAGATGGAAGATTTATATGGGAAAAAATTAACAAATGTTATGCTAAATCAGACGTTGAATTCGTAGAACGATATGTAGATCCAGACTTAGAAGTTATAGTAGAAGGGAATATAGGAATAGAATGGCAACAGAAACTAGAAAAGAATTAATTGACAAATATGATTGGCTGGTTAATGCATATAACGTAGGAGAGATAGATTTTAATACTTTTGAAGAAGAATTTTTAGATACTCAGGGCGATGTAGCAACTAATTTATATGCAGATGATGGTTATTTAACTGATTTACAGATTGAAAAACTTGAACAGATTTACGATAAATATAATAAATAGGATATAATAGATGACAAATGATTTCTATATTTCAGGTGATTATGTCTTTATAAAACTTATGTGTAAGAATGAGCCATATTGGACTGTTATAGATGTTGATGATCTTGATAGAATTAACAAGTATAAATTATGGCATATTGCTGATAATGGACATAATAAATATGCTTATACCAGTATCAACAATAGAATAATAATGTTACATAGTCTCATCTGTAAAAGAACTGATAAAGCTATTCAAGAAGTTGATCATATTGCTAATAATGGATTAGATAATAGACGCGAAAATTTACAGATTACAACAAAGCAACAAAACAAATTATTAACTTCTATAAGAAGAAGGGTTGGATTAGCATTTGCTAAGAAAGAAAATAAATGGTATGCACAAATTAGAATTAATAATAAAATTTACATAAAAGGATTTATTACTAAGGAAGAAGCAGAAAATTTTAGGATCTTGTTACATTTACTTGCTATTGACACATATTTAAATGGAATTATGATTGGTGAGCTTGATGATGAATTAGCTATAGCTGGCTCCATAAAACAAAAAATAATAGGATTAACATTTGATAATATAATAACACCATTTCCACGAGAAAAAAGAAACTTTAGAGATAATATTTTTTATCGAAAAGGCTGGTCTAGATGGATTGTAAATCAGAGAATAGGAAAGAAAAGAATTTGGAAAACATGCAGTTCAAAACAGGAGGCAATAGATTTTGCAGACAAATTGCAAGCGGAGGTAGAAAATAGTGCTTTCTAAGCCACCGACCTGTTTTGGTTGTTCTCTCTATGGTTATCAGCAAGGTGGATTTTCACGCCCAGAAGGTAATTGTACAAATGGTGTAATGATAATAGGCGAAGCTTTAGGATCTAAAGAGAAACAAGATGGACTTCCTTTGCGCCCATACGCCGAATCTGGTAGCGTTCTACAAACTGTATTTAGAAGATTAGAAAGACAAGGAGTTGCACAAACCGATAGATTAGATTTTCTCTTATGGAATTTAATAGCTTGTCAACCTCCTAATAATCTTCTAGAAAACATGCCATATGAAGAGTCTTCTATTATTCATTGTCGCGTACACTTTCAGGAAGTTCTTAAAAAGTATTATGGAAAAATAAAATGTATCCTAGCATTAGGAAATCTTCCCCTACGATATTTATGTCCTGAAATTGGGGAGCTAGTTAAAAATGCTAAAGCTGAGAAGAATAAAAAGCAACTTAAAAAACTTGGATCTACTTCGCTTAGAGGTTATACATTTAATAGCATCCTTGGTATTCCTATTGTTAGCACTATCCATCCCTCTTTTATTGCTCGTGGGGAAAGATTATTGCTCCACGTGTTAAAGAGAGATGTATTTCATGCAATGCAAATAGCAAAAGGAATTGAGTTTCCTTTTAAGCATGATTATATTTTAGATCCAACTTTGGAGCAGGCCAATGAATTCTATGAAATATGCAGACGTAACTCTAACCTTGCAATATCCTATGATATTGAAACACCCGATACAATTTTGGAAACAGATGAGACTGAAATTGAATATGAAAATATCGAGGTCAGAGATATCAATTCGATTCAATTTTCATGTGAAAGTGGAAAGGGGATATTTCTTAGCTGGGATGGAGCAGATTTTACGAATATCGCAGCCAAAATACTTTCTCTTCCGAATACTAAGCTAGGCTGGAATAACTGGAGATTTGATCAGACAAACTTAGAATATCATTTAGGAAAAGGTTGCGTTAAAGGCTTAAACTTAGACTTAATGTGGGAGTGGAAACATGCTAATCCAGATTTTGTTAAAGTAGGAAGAGCATTACAATTTGCTGCTAATTTCTTCGCGCCAGAATTACCAGCATGGAAACATAGATCAGAAAGTGATCCAAAAGAATATGGTTGTATAGATGTTGATAGTGTAAAAAGAATTGATAATGGATTAACTCCAACTTTAAAGAATAAGAGATTCTTACCAGAAACTAAATCTTTATACGAAGGCTACATAGATGATATAGTGAATCTTCGCCCAATTCTTCTCGACATGACTGCTAGAGGTTTACCAATAGACATGGAAGCTAGAGAAGAAATGCGGAAGATGCTTGTTAGTGAAATTAGAAAAACTAATAAAGCTATTCAAGAACTGTATCCTTTTCAATTAAGAAAGGTAACTCCATCTGAAGGTTATAAATTTGTTCCAAAGGAAATAACTGATCTTACTATTAAATTTAATGAACTTTATAGAAAGCCAAATACTAATGGTAGTGGTAATCAATATATAATTTTTGGAGATGCAGAGAATTATCAAAAATATCTGGCAAGATATATAGAACAAAATTCTAGAGTAAGACAATCTAGAAAAAGAGATGGAACTGTTGTTACCAAGGAAATAGATACTACTGGTTTAGTACTCCATGAGTTTAATATTGCTGGTGAAATGGAAAAACGCTGGTGTAGAATGGAGAAGTATAAGCCCGGATCACCACAGCAAACTATTAAGTATATAGAATATAAAGGATATAAAGTTCCAACTACTAGAGATTTTCGGAAAGGTGATAAACCTACTACTACTAAAGATAAAATTAGTGAGTTATTCGATAGCACTGGTGATAAATTATTTGAATATATAGTTTATGCTAGAGAATTGAGGAAATTAAAATCAACTTATGTCGATTCAAAACGAAAAGGATGGGTTGTCTCCAAAGACAATCGAATTCATGCAGACTTTTTGCCAATTCCTGCAACAGGTCAGTTGTCTAGTAAGATCCATAATGCACCAGCTAGAGGTACTAGATTTAGTTCTCCGGGCTACAAGGAACTCGCTAATCAATTTAGAAAAACAATCTGTGCAGGAGCAGGAAAATTATTATTATCAGGAGATTGGTCAGCATTTCACGCATTAACTTTAGGGTTTGAAGCTGAAGATGCTGAATACATGAGATTAGTAAGATTAGATGTACACTCTTACGTAGCAGCTTATATTTTAGCAGAAGAACTTCCAATGAAGTTTGCTAAAGTTCGTGCGAAAAAACCTGATAAGTTAACACATGAAGCTTGGATTGCCAAAGTTGCTAAATATGAAGAAACACTTAATAGACTTAAAAATTTGCAACAGTGGTTAGCTTTGTCTGATGAAGAATTAGGGGGTCAATTAAAGTGGATTAAAAAGAACTTTGAATTTACGCGAAATTCGCAAGCCAAACCAGCTATCTTAGGCATGGGTTTTGGAATGCGTGAACATAAGTTTTATAAATTAAATCGCTATTCATTTCCTGACGTTAAAGCTTGTGAGAAATTAATTGAAATAATAAGAAATCTATTCCCAAAAACATTTGTTGATTTCCACAAAAATATATTAGAAAGAGCAGACAGAGATGAATATTTAATTTCTAGGTATGGTTACATAAGATGGTTCAATGATGTGTTTGATTGGAGATTAGTATATGCGCCGCCAAAATCAATGAGATTGGGCGAAAGATTAGTTAGAAGTAAGGGAAGATTATATCATGTAAGACAAGGTAATGATACTAATAAAGCAATAGCTTTCCTTCCTGCTAATGACGCGTTTGGAAAGAAAAAAGAAGCCATGCGTGACCTATGGGAATATCAAAAGGATGGAATTATCAGAAATTATGTTAGAGAGTTTGGTTTAGTAAATGAAATACATGATGATTTAACTTTTGAAGTTGATGAAGATAAAGTAGAAATAGCAGCAGGAGTTATTAAAGAGGTTATGAGCAGACCTGCAAGATATTTAAAGAATTCTGTAGCGCCTGAAGGACTTATTACACAGGTAGAAATGAAATATGGCCGAAATTGGGGACCATTCCATGAAACAAATAATCCAGATGGTATGAAGGAACTTAAGATATGACAGTATATGAAGTTGGAATTAAAAACAGGACACCTAGAACAATAAGTGCAGATAAAATGGAAATTGGTTCTCGTGGAGAATTAGTTTTTAAAAATAAAATTGACAATAAATATGTAATTAAACTAATTATAAATACTCAAAAGTGGGATTACGTAGAACAAAAGTAGAGGAACTTAAAATATGAATAAAGAATATGAATGGCTACTAGACTTTTATTTAAAACTTGTTTCATTTGATGTAGTAACTGGTACGTTTAGTCTTTTACAGACAGAAGATAGAAGCGAATTAATAGAATTAATTAGTGGGTTAAAGCATAAATTAGAAATTGTATTGCCAAAAATACAGGATATTCAATAATATGACAAAAAAGAACAATTTTACTAAAGAAGAAGTAATTGAACTTTATAAGTTTCACTTTCCAGCACAAACAAAAAAATCTAACGAAGTTTTAAAGAAAGCTTTTGATGATGAATTAATTTTCGTATTAAGAGCTTTAGATGAAACTAGCCCTACCATTATAATGGAGTGGATAAAAGAAAATCTTTTTTCTGCAACAGAGGAAAAATTACGTGGAGCATTTGAAATTGCTTTAGCTATGAAAAAGTTTGAGGATACAAGAAGAGTAACATAAATAAGGAAAAATAAATGTTAATATATCTAGCATCATCTTATTCGCATGTAGATCCTAATATTAGAAAACAAAGATATGAGAAAGTATTAGAAATTACTGCAAAGTTAATAATTGAACAAGGCTTGATTGTTTATTCTCCAATAGTGCATAATCATCCAGTAGTTCTTTTGCATGAAAATCGAACTGAAGATTGTGCTTTTGAGTTTTGGAGAAAGTTTGACAGTAAAATGCTGTCTCGTTGTGATCAAATGTGGATTCTTACAATTGATGGATGGAATACATCTACTGGAATTAGAGAAGAAATGAAAATTGCAGAGAGTTTAGCAATTCAAATTCGATTTGTAAATACACAAGGAGAATTACAATGATAGAAAAGAGAAGGAAAGGAAGGAGAAAAGACGATCCAGTTCTACCAAATCATTATTCAAAAGCAGGACAAGCTTCGCCGATATATTTAATTAAACAATATGATTTAAATTTTCCAATAGGAAACGTAATTAAATATGCTGCTAGATATAAAGATAAAAATGGAAGAGAAGATTTAAAGAAAGCCCTGTTCTACCTGTTATGGGAACTTGGACTGACTGTTGAGGAAATTTCTAAGATTGTTGAGGAAATTAAATGAATCGTCTTAGCATAGTTATAACAAAAATTCACCGCGCATTAGGCAGCGAACGCCCATTAATGGTAGAAATAACAATATTTGATCAATTGGGAACTCCACAATCTATGAATCTAATTCCAGCCACTATGCTAATTGGAAATCTGGAAGTAGGACAAAGATTAGTATTAGCTCCCATTGATCAAGTAACTTTAAAAAACAATGTCTAAAGAGCATCAATCAACTTCCTAGCCTCTGCATTTGCTTTTTCTGCATGGGCTAGGATTTGCTCATCTGTTTCTCCACCTTGCTCTCTTAACCTAGCAATTAGCAACATTAGTTCTTTAGCTCCCAATTGCACCAAAGCCATTAATCTAGTAATTCTCTCAAGTTCTTCAACTGTCATATCTCACTCCTTCATTTCTTTACAAGAATAACAACTGCCGATGAAACTGCACCTTGTAATGCAATTACAAATCCACTAAATGCAAGACGTTTAGCGGGATCTTTTATCCTTAAACTTCCCTCATTATTCAATCTAACAAGATTGTTAGAGATAGTAGAAACAACAGCTAGTAATTGCTGTTGTTTGTCTACAGTAGGATTTGCTAGTATTTCTTTCGTAATAACAATAGCTTCCCTATTTCCATCATTAACTGCAATTAGAAATGGCTTAATTGCATTAATGTCATTTTGTGATAGGGTACCACTAGCTTTTGCTTCAGTTAGAAAAGTAGCAATTCTTAGTTCACTCTCAGCAATTGTGTCCTCTGCTTTTGTTAATTGTCGCGTTTTGCTGGAATCACAACTACCTGCACCCAAGCCTCCATATGCAATTACCAACAATAAAATTAAAGAGATAAATTTTCTTTTAGTAATCATCCTTCTCTATTCTCCTTTTCAATGGCTATTACTTCTTTCACAGTAGCTCTAGGTGAAGCATCAATACCTGTTTGTATTTGTGAATTTGCAATACCAGTTGAAACTACTTGTGATCTAAGCAAAGTGGTTGAGATAAAAGCTAGAATTAATCCTATAATAGAAATTAATCCAGCTTGCTTCTCTGGTGAAAGTTTAATTACTCCCATTAAAACTAACAAAGGAATAATCTGTCTTAGTAGTTCAGATAAACCATTTATAATAACGGTTGGTTCTTTGTTCCACATATTTAAAAATTCCTCCTAATCATCAAACAAATCTGCTAATTTCTTAGTTGCCCTTATCAGCTTATTCGTCAAATCATCAATGGCTTCTTGTACCTTTCCCTTCTCAACAAGTGGAAGATCATTTATAATTTCATTATGTAAGTCAATTATGGGTTGAGTGTACTCACTTGTAATTTTATGATACGCTCCTTCACCAACAAAATACAAAGAAGCATGTAATGTAGATTGACAAGAAGCATTAATTGCTGCTTCTAAACTAATCGTACTGATGTTCCTATAATCATCAGCAAGATTTTCTACTACACCATATGCTAGATTACCATTTGTGATTATAATTTGACACGCACCTGCTCCCATTTTCAATTCTCCCTTCGTTTAGGTAACTTATCCTTAAGTGCATATTGAAGTTCTATAATGCTATTTTTCAAATTTTCCCTCCATGCTTCTTGTTCTCTAACAAGCTGAAATTTCTCTTGTCTTTCTCTCTCATTTTGTTTCTCAAGCTCATTTTTTTCAGTTTGTAAAACAACAACTGCTCGATTAAGTTCTTTTAGCTCATTGTTAGTTGCTTGTCCGTTATAGACAGTATAGCTTAAAATAAGTCCCAAAAGAACTGGAGCAGCCCAAGTTGTAACAGGGGAATCTTTTACTCTATTAACCATATTATTGATCCTTGTTTTAACTATGTCTCTTAGTAAGGTGTGAGTTAACACAGGCTTATCTGGATCAGCAATGTAATCAACTCTCTTTAGTTGTGGAAGCATCAGAGTTAAACTCCTAACTGCATCAATTTGTATCTCATTTCTATGTAATTTAAAACTCTACTAGCAGCTAATCTATCACCTGCCAAAGCAGTATTATCATCTTTTATTCCTTCCAACAATTGTGTAAGTCTAACAAGTTCATCGTCACTTAGAGTTTGATTACTAAATTTGTCCATTAAAATCTTAAATTTATCTAAAAGATCATCAAGCTCTTTAGCTTCTGGATGGGGTTTGTGAACAATAGCTATTGCTGCTTGCACTTCTTTCTCCCAAAATCCATATAAAATATTAACTTTAGTCTCTAGAACTCGTATTATCTTTAAATCATTTTCAATATCTGGAAGTTTGGCTACCTGAGAAATTAAAGTTGTTATTTTTGAATTAGAATTCCATACATAAATAAATAATCCTGTTACAGCAGTAACAGCTATACTTGCTAGTATACTACTTAGATGCTCCATCTACTTTTTCTCTTATAACTGCAAATGATAGCTTTCCTGCATCTGTTTCAACTGCATTAATAGAAACATCTATGTTCAATTTCTCACCAGTTCTGGTCATTCCCTCAACTCCACGCATAGGACGAGGATGCGGGGAACGATTAAACTCTTTCCTATGATTTGCATGAACATCTTTATGCATATCAGGAATAAGAGTATCCTCTAGCTTTTTCCCCATTATCATTGCTTTTGGCCATTTAAACAAATGTACAGCTTTTCTATTTATGAATTGAATCACTCCATCTTCATCTACAATAATAACTGCTTCTGATAATTCATCAAGAATTTCTAAAGCTGCATTTTTTACTTGCAAATGTTTGCTAACAATTCCTTCAATTGAATCGGGCATTTAACGTAGTACCTTCCTTAATTTTCTATTTGCCTTCTTCAACTTCTTAGTTCTTTCTTTATCATAATATTCAACGACTGGAGATGGAGAAATATTAATAAATTGTCCAACCTTTTGTACTGGAGTTATCTTTCTTCTTGATAAAGTTGTATCTTCTCCTGCTTTGTATCCTTCATTAGAAGTTTGTACCATTTTCAGTGGTCCTCTGAGTGCTCTAGGAGAAAGATTAATTATTCCTTTAAAATAATCTCCACCTGCTACTTGAGAAATTCCCCTTCTAATTTGCTCAGCGGTTGCAAAGAATGGAATGTTTTCAGAAAATGTATCACCTAATGAATCTGCTGTAGGAGAAGTTAAAGTTTGAATTGCACTATCTATAATAGGAACTTGCGGAGATAGTTTTCTACTAATTGCAGCAGAAGTTAAAATTCCATATCTAGCAAGTTGTTCAATTAAAGTATCATCACCTAAATATTTATCCCAATCTTTCTTAGGATCTCTTCCAGTTACTAAAGTATACATACTTCCAGCAAACATGGATAAAGGTAAAGCTGAAATTCCTCCCATAATTGCTAATGGAGCTAAGTCTCTCGCTAAGAATAAAGATTTTCTAGCAATTCCCTTATTTTGTTTAACTCCTAATGCTAAATTCTCCCACCACATTTGATTAAATGCACCAAATTGATAGAATAATTTTCCACCTTCTCCTAGTTGACGAATTATAAACGGATTTTCGCCACGAGTTGGATTAGATTGTGTTGCATCTACAGCTTTTACTATAAAATTAATAAGTTCATCGCCAGCTAATCCAAACTTTTCTTTACCAACAAAGTATCCTTCAGCAGCAGCATGTAATCTAGTTTGCTTCTCTCCCTCTCGCATGAAAACACTTGCCCAATGTTCTATCTTGGAACTCTTACCAGTACCTACTTGAGATTCAATAAATGTTTTTGTAAATTCTGGAGATAAAACTTTTTCATCTACTAATCTTTTAACTATATCATTAAATTCTGTAGAAGATTTTCCCCTTCTCCAATTTAAAGTTTCCTTAGCTGCCTTTATAAAGAAATGTTCTGGTTCTAATCCAGTTAATTGTTTACCACTTCCAGAGGGATCTGTAATTCTATAAAAGTATTGATAAGTTTGTGTGATAGGTTGAGCGACCGCGTTCATCCATAATTGATTTACGTCGAAACCTAATTGAAATAAATAAGTTCCTCTTCTAGCGGTAATTGCAGCTTTACTTAGCCAATTTAAATTAGCAGCAGAAGTTTCATCTGCAATATAAGAACTTGTTATTCTGTAAAGATTAGGATCTGTTTTCTCAATTCCAGTAGCTTCTAAAGCTTTAAGTCCTTCTTCTCTTCCAACTTTAGAATAGAAGGAAGAAGCATATAACTCTAGCTGATTAACCGTCGAGTTAAGCGCAGTTTGTAAATCTCTATCATAACCTCTAACAAAATCTCTTTTTAATTGATATGTAAAAGATGGAAACTTAGAGTAAACTTCAGCGCGGATTTTCTCTATTTCTGCATCAGTAGTATGAGCACCTGATCTATCTACTAAATCTTCAAATTGTGAAGGAGTTAATTGTTCTTTAAGTACAATATCTTTTAGATTCTTAATATCATACATTCGCCCAGCTACAGTATTTTTAGCAATGCCTAAAGCTGCTTTCTGCGCTTCAATCCATTTAACAGCTTGATTTCTAGATTGAAATTGATTATATATTTTCCTATTAGGGTCTCCTACAGGATAGGCAGGATCTTCTAAGTAAACAGCAATGTTTCCTTTTCTTTGTAAAGTTATATAACCAGATGATTTAAGATCATCATAATAAGAAATCATCTTAGTTTGTGCATCTGCCAAATCTAATAATTGAGTTTTAATTGCTATTTCTTCTGGAGAACCTGGAGTTACAGTAGCCAACTTAGCAGTTAGTTTAGTGGCTTTCTCTCTAACTGCGTATAGTTTTCCTTCTAATCTTAAATTTAAAACATTATCAATAGCTGCACGAATATTCTTATAAGCATCAACTTGCTGTAGATTAAGGCCAAAATTAGCGATTAGTTCTGGATCTGTCCAAATTTTTCCTTTATGATCTCCAGTTGCGGGATCTATCCATTCATTGCCTTGATAAATTGCTTCTGCTACTTGTTTATCTAATCCTTTAGTTTTTAATAGTTTCTTAGCAACCATCAATTCGTTCAAAGTATTAGTTTCATATCCTGCAACAACTCTCTGCAAAGTTCGCATTGTATCATAGACACTACCAAACTTATCAGAAATTTGCGCCAATGCAACGCCTCTAAGCCATGCTCTATAATCTAATCCAATTGGCTTTTGATGACTCTCAGGATCTTTTAAATAATTCTCTAGTTCAGGAATTTTATCTTTACGTAGAAACTTAGGAAGTTTAAGCGCACCTTCTTCGTCTTTAATAAACTCTCGAATCTGCCAAGCTGGAGAATTTTCATCTTGTTTTAAATTATCAGACCATCTTTCAATGGGAATAGAAAGCCTTTCTTTAAAATCAGCAGCTTGTTGTTTAATAGCGAAATAGAAATCTTCTGCATGTTGACGAATTGGTTCGCCATATCTTTCAACTAAGCTATTTGTAAATTCAGTTAGATCTCTAATTCCAGAATATAATAACTTAATTTGATCTATGAAAGCATCTGGATTTAAGCCAGAATTAAAAATAGTTGAATGCTTAGAAACTGGAGTTGGATTAAACGCTATATAAGAATCGCCAACTATATCACCTATAGAATCTTTAATTATTATTCCATCATAATTATTCTTAGTTGCCTGTTCGCGCAGTTCCATTCTAAGATTAGGATCACGCAACCAAGTTATCATATCATCCTTAGAATCAAATTTTGTCATTTGATTCTTTAAGTTCTCAGACAAATGAATACTTCTATTTTCTAAAAGGGTAATAAATTCTTTTCCAGTAAATGATATATTCAAATCTCTCAAGTCTAAAGGTGCTTTTATTGGTGGTTTTTCTGCCTTATATACTATAGGTATATCTGCATAGATAGCACTAGAGTTAGCAGAGGTTTGTTTTATCTGCGTTATTCTTTTTGCATATTCTAAATTATTAGTAAAATAAGTCCACCCTTCAGGGTGTCGTCCAGTTGCATGAGCTATGTCAAACTCGTATCGTGAACCATGATATAATTCTCCATATAATTTATTAATAAGATCCTCTCTAGCAGAATTAAATGCATCAGCAGTTACAATTCTATTTCTAACTCCAGTTTCTGCATATTTAAGAATTTCACTTCCACCAGTTCCATATAAAGGAAGTCCTTCTTTAGATAAAGATTCACGCATTGAAGGAGTTATTTCTAGAGAATGTACCTTCTCTTTTGCTATTTCTTTTTCAGTTGCAAATAAAGTATAGTTATCAAAAGATTGCCTTTCTGTTATCTGTTTCCATTCTCCATCTTTAGTATATCCATATACTTCCTCACCATTTTCTAAAGCTTCTAATGCTCTACCTAAGCTCCAGAAACTTTCCTTACCTGTTTTAGTGCCAGTAATTATTTCTCTCTCACTATATTTCGCCCCAAATCTCTTTCCAATTTTACTTACAATATTCTTATAAGCAACATCATAATCAGAATATTTTCCAATTCCTGAACGAAGTTCTACTGCTTCTTTGAGAGAGAATTGACCTTTGAATTTACTCTTGTTTTTGACTTCAACATCAATTGGTAATTCGTAATTATCAGTAGATGGAACTCCACGAATTATATCTCTTTGTTTAGTTAATGCTTCTAATTCAGCTTGTTGTTTAGCTTCCTGATCCCTAACTTCTTGCGCTGCTTCTTTAGTTGTAAGTTCTGCAAATCTTTCTAGAGAAATATTTTGAAGTTCGTGTGGAGATTGATAATTTCCATGTCCAGGCATTCCCATATCAAATGAATAAGTACCATCAGCATTTTTCTTCCAATTAAAATATTTTCCTTCTAAAATTCCACCATATCTCTCCTGTTGCTGTCTCGCAGTAGTCCATCCTATAGCATCATATTTATAATTTCCATTTTCATCTTTAGCAATAGCAGCATCTCTTAAGAATCTTTTAAGAACTAATTCCTTCCAATTATGTTGCATGAAAGGATTTGGTTCTACTGCGCCTCTTAATGATGATCGTCTATCATTAAATCGTGCATATTCTTCTGTTTCTTCTTTTGTAAGTTCAACTCTTTGATATTTCTCATTTAATTCATTATATCTAATTTGTTCTTGTGGAGATAATCTTAATCCTTTCTCTCTAATATCATGGTTCCAATCACTTTGAAATTCCTCTCCAAAATAAATCCTTTTATTATCAGTAGAAATTCTATCATTAGCTCGATAATGTGCGACTATATTTCCTTCATCCCAATGTGGAGATTTATATTTTGTAACATCAATTGGAATTTCTGGGTGATCTGCTAAGAATTCCAAAGTATTCATTGGTGGAGATATTAGTTTGACTTCTTTAGAATTCTTTGCTCCAGCAAGCTCTAGTTTTTCGTATGGATAAGAATTTAAAGAATATTTAGGAACATTTTCATCAAACTTTTTACGTGCATTCCATAAATCTGACATTTGAGCAGTTATTTTAGCAGCTAATTTTTCATCATGATTCCTTGTAGCTTCTTCTCTCTCACTAGCTAAGACTTTTAACTGCTGATCAATCTTAACAAATTCAGGATGATTTTCTTCTGCTATACTTTCAGCAACCCTAACTTGGCCTCTCTGAATAATATCAACTAAATCTTGCTTACTAATTTTCTTATCCTTATTACTCTCTAAAAATTCCTCAAGTCCACTTGTCCATTCAAGTTCATCTTTGTGCTGTAATAAAACATTTCTTGCTTGCTCAGCAGTCATTCTATTAGGCAATTTCTCTACAGCATCTTGCTTCATTCTAGAGAAAAATGGATCGGCTACATTACTATCTAAATATTCTTTTCCTTTTTGAAATAAAATTTGAAAATCTTCGTCTGTAAAATTCTTAACAATATCACCTAAACCAATTCTTAATTTATTAGCAAATTCACTTACATTAGCTTCTACTTTTCTATGATAAAAATCCTCTAGATAAAAAGTAGAAATTTGCGTTAAATCCCAAATTGCTTTAGTACCTTCCACTAAATCTTTACCAATAGCAGCTAAATCCAACCCTGATCTTAAAGTATTTCCTCCCTTTGACTTAGTATTAAGTAGATGATCAAATACAAGTAAAGTTCTATCTGGTGTTTGCCAAGTATTCATTTCACCAGAATTACCAAATACTTCCTTAGCAGCTTCTCTTACTGCAACTGGATTATCTCTAATGTTTCCAACTCTTTGAATAACTCGCATTAATCTTTGGACAGGAGTTTCCTTTAGATTAATGCTTGGATTTTCTTTAATTTGATCAGGATTAACTGGAACTTGAGTTACTTCTTTATTTCCTAAGTATTCTTCTTTAGCTCTAACAGCCTCCCAATTTGTTCTCAATCCTGCTCTAATGAGATCTTCATTCTTCTCAAAATAATCTATTATCTCTTTAGGAATCTGTTTCTCTAGTAAAGAAATAGCAGCAAATGCAGAAATTTGCCGATTAAGTGCATCTTTAACATTAGCTCCGCCCAATTTCTTTTCTGCAACAGCACGTCTTAGATCGAGCAAATTAAGCGCAGCAGTATCTAAATTCAAGTAAAGAGTCTGCCCTTCACTTCTAGCTTGAAATCCTTTCTCTAATTTACTAGCCAATGGATCTATAGATAAAGTTTTCCTGTCACTTTCAATTATATCTCCACCCTTAGTAACAGGAATTAAAACCTTCTTTTGTCCTAATTGTAAAGGCGCAGCATTAATAATTTCTTTAGAAGGAACATAAGGAATTAATCCAAATCTTCCTTCTTCTAATCCTCCAACCTTGTATTTACCAACCGGGAAAGTTAATCCTACAATAAAATTACTTGCAACATCTTGAGCATTTCCACCTTCAACTAAGGTAGTTCCTCCACCTAAGATAGCATTAGTTCCTCTCATTAAGAATTGTCGCGTTAATGGAGAAATTGACTCTATAGAAGTAGGTGGAGCAGAAGCAAATGCATCTATAACTGTATCATCAGAATAGTTTCTTAAATGTTGCATCCATTCAGATAATGATGTATTATATTCAACTTTAGACTTTGTAAAAGGTGCTGCACTACCTTGTCCCCTACTAACTTCTATTCTTTCAATATAAGGAACTCCATTTTTCTCTTTAGTAATATAAAGAGAAGTTCCTTTATTAAAGAAACTATCTAATCCATGTGTAGCTCCCACCATTAATGCCATAGGCAAGGCTGCCTTAGCTGCTTCTATATTTCCTCTATGAAGATTTTCTACATAAGTTAGAGTAGGTAATGCACCAATGCCTAAACTTCCAGCAAGTGCATATTTTGGAAATGATATAGCACCAGTAACAATTCCAGCGCCAACTTTCTCACTTAGACTTTCTGGTTGTTTGATTTCGTTCTGATAGCCGAATAGATTCTTCTGTATTTCTCTATCTTTATCAATTAAATCTTGATATTGTTGCGAATCGCCACCATATCTATATAAAGTATATAAAGCTTCAGGAAGCATTCTAAGATTATGAATTAGTTGTGCATCAGCAAGACCAGCTTGGCTGATTCCAGATTTAATTGCATTTTCATCAATCAAAGTTGCTGGAGATAAAATATTAAAAGCAGTTTTTATATAAGGATGCTTTTCTGCCAATACATTTACATTGGCTTGCTTAGCAGCTTCTATTTGTTTTCTAACAGCTTGCTCTTCTCTTTTTATTTGTTGTGATTTTAAATAAGCTGCTTCCCATCCAGCTTGTGGTCCGCCTTTACTCCTTCCTTCTATGTAAGCATTAATTAAATCAGTCGCACCCTTAGTCATTCGCGCAGTTAATTTATATTTATGATCTCCTATAGGTTCTGCACTGCCTGTAAATTCAATTAGATTTCTACCTGTTTGCGCACGATATTCTTGATTGACTTGAGAGTAATTGGGATCAATTGCGCCTAACCAATAATCAGTTATTGTATTAATATCTGGTCGATTAACTCCTTTAACTGGAATAATAGTAGTAATTCTATCTCCAGTTAATTGATTTGGATTTGCGCCAGTAATATTAGGTTGATGCAAAGCAGCAGCACCAGCAGCAATTTTTTCTTCAATAGTTCTTCTATCTACAAATGGTTTCTCTTCTAATGGTTTTAAATCTTTAATATTAAATTCACCAATTTGATCAACTGGAGATAAATCCAGTTCCTCTTTATTTTCTTCTGCTTTAATTATATTTTCATCAAGATTATCAAGTACAGAAAGATCTAATTTAGCTTCATTAACAACATCATCTGTTGAAAGAGCACCAATAGCAACATCATGTATGCTTCCAAAATAATCTACAGGATTTACAGGTTTACCATTAAGTTCTGCTTTTATATGAAGATGTGGACCTTTTGATCTTCCAGTAGATCCAGATAAACCAACTACTGCTTCACTGGAAATTCTATCTCCAGCTTCAACTCCTACTTTATTCAAATGTCCATAAGTTAAAACTAATCCACCACCATAATCTACTTTTACAAATCTTCCATAGCTTTTATTTCCACTATCTCCAACTTCTATAACAGTGCCTTTTCCTAGAGAGTTAATGGGAGTATTAAGAGCAATTGGAATATCAACTCCATTATGGAACTTAACGCCAAGTCCATATGGATCTTTTCTCTTTCCAAATCCAGAAGTAATTTTGGAAGGTGGTAAGGATAATGGTTGAATCTCTTTTGGAAATAAATTATCTAAAGAAGATAAATCTAGAGATTCTGATTCAGTTTCGCTCTTCTTTTTGGCAGGAGTTTGATCTTGCTGCTCTAGTTCATTGAAATTAAATGAATCTAAAACTGAGAGATCAAGATCATCACTTGTATTTGAGGGAAGAATTGTAGGCATGATTACCTATTGAATTCCTTTTTCTGCTCGAATTCTCTCTGCTATTTGTGCGTCTGTTAATTTGGTATTTGGATTAGCTTTTCTTACAGCATCTATAGCTACGCGCATTCGCGGTGAAAATTGCTGAGATTCAGGTGAAGCATTTAAATCAACTCCAGCCTTACTTAAATTACTTTCACTTTGCTTGACTAACTCCTGCGCTTTATTATGTGCTTTAAGCGCATTCTGATATTCACTCTCTAAATCATTTGCAGTCTTAGTTGCACCTTGCCAGTTATTTTCTGCTTGCTGATATTCCTTTTCATCAGGATCATAATCTTCTTTAATCTTATCAAAGTTAGCTTTGGCATCAGCAGCAGCTTGCCAAGCAGCGCCTTTCCTAGCAGATAGAGAATTTACATTATCTAAAGAAGCTTGAGCAGCAGAAACAAACTCTCCATGTTTTTGCTGTGCCTGTAAAATCTGCATGTTATTACCAAATTTTTGATTTGGTTGTATTGGTGTGGTTCCTTCTACATCTTGTTGCTTATTAATTACACCTAATGCAAAATTATTCTTCCATATTTTAGCAGTTTGCAATTCTACTTCTGGGTCATCTATTTCTTTTCCCATTGTAGTTGCAATAGATTGTCTTAGTGTTTTATAAGCTAAAGAAACTCCACCACTTCCGGATTTTCCACCAGCTTGAATTTGTTTAAGAATAACAGTTTCAGGAACAACTCCTGGTTGTAATTTCTGCTGATAACTTTCTTTAGTTATTGGATTAAACCATTCTTGTTGCCATGATTTAGTTTCATTATCATAAGTCCAATCACCATTATTTTTCCATCCTTGCTTATTCATTACTCGCTCTTGTAAGTTTGCATTTAACAGAGCAAGTTTATATTGTCTTTCAAATTCATCAGATTGTTGTGCAGATATTAATTGCTTTCTTTGTATAAGGTCAATATCAGCAGCAGACATTTCGCCTCTTCGGCGCAATAACTTTTTAGTGGTTGCTTGAGTTCCTTTAGTTTGAATATTAGTAGCTAAAGTAGAATTTGTACTTAGCAAATCAGGGTTAATCTGTTCTACATTACTTTGCTGTTGTTGCTTATTAAAATCAACAGCACCTTGATCCTCTATTGATTTACCAGCCTGAGCAGGAGTACTTTCTTCACCAATATCAATTCCTTGTTCTGCTAATTTATCTAATCCTAGCTGCTTTGAAAGTGGAATATCAGTTTTTATATTAAGTAAAGGAGCAAGAGAATCCATTGCTTTTATTTTCTGATCTAATGGAGTCTTTTCGTCTTGAATCTGAGAATAAATAATTTGCATTATTGGCGCTAGTTTTCTATATTTGTTCTCTTCTTTATGTCTTTTAGTAGCAAAATAAGTATCTAGAAAATTTCTAGTTGCTTGTTCAATGCCTAATCCTACGCCAAGTCCTACTCCTCTTGCCATTTTAATCTCCTATTTATTTGCTACCTAAAACAGCTCCAAGAATAGTTCCGCCAGTTCCTATAATCGATCCTATAAGTTGTGCTCGTCTATCTGCATCTTGTTGTTTTAGTTGAGAAAGTCCAAACAAAGAATTAGAGGCAGATGAAAGCCCACCAGCACCAGCAGATAATTGTTGTGCTCCCATATTTGCAATTGCTTGACCAATACTAGAAATTTCTCCGGGCGCACTAGCTCTTAATTGAGTAAGTATCCTATTTAAATTTCCTGCTCTGCTTTCTTCAACTCCAGCTAATGTAGCTGCCCTATTTCCACTTCTTCCAGCTAAACTATAAGCAGTTGCTTGTGCTTCATCTGCTGATTTTGTATACTCATCAGCATTTATTAAACTAAGCAAATCTTCATTAGAACCAGTTAAAATTTTCTTGTAAAAATCTAAAGAAGTGTCATAAGCTGACCCTGCTTTTTCAAAATTTGCTTTACCAGCGGGAATTCCATATTCAGCTAATTTCTTTTGAATATCGATTAATTCTTGCTGTTGTGAGTCTAAAACTGATTGACTAGTTGACGATGGAGAAGATGTTCTTCTTCCTAATATAGTTCCACCAACAGCACCAGCAATTAATGGGATAAAAGGAACAACTGGCATAATTAAGCTACTTTCTGTTTCTTATCATCAATTAATGCTTTTACATAAACTTTAAGTGGGAGCTCTATATAACCAAGACGTTCCATATAATTTTGGATATCTTCATCTTTAGTTTGTATAAAAGCAAAGGCTGCTGTTCTATCGTTTTCTACTAATAAGTTTTCTACTTTAGAAATCATTCTAACAGCAATAGTTCCATTTCTATAATCTTCCCTAATCCAAGTTCCTTCTATATGAGGAAGTTGTAGTAAGCCCATTCGGCCAATTATATCTTTATTTTCATTAATAGCATATAAAATGTGAGAAGTTGGCGGCCAAGGAACTCTTATACTTTCATCTAACTTATGTAATTCTAATAAGTTTGCTTCTTCGCCAGTAAAAAATTCGTATTGTATGCTTGACATACGATAATTGATTAACTAGACCATAACAATTCGGTATGGCACACTGTTTGTATATATTAATCTATTCCCACCCTCCACCCTAGCAGCTTAGCATATATCGCTATAAGCTGTCAAATATAGAAACAGGCTAAACAAGTAATAGTTTTTTGATAGTTCCTGCGTCATTAAAGACAATGAAAATATCTCCACTTAAAGTATTACGATGAATCCCCCAAGTATCATTAGCATAATCAGCAACAGTAGGATCAGCAGCAGTTGAGGTTGTTAGTTTAAATGGGATATTAATATCTTCTTTAACTAAAGTTCTAAAAGTAGGAGTAGCTGCTCCACCTGAAGTTGGGCCTGCAAAAACTCTATTCGCTGCTTGAGTAGATAATGTAAAGGTAAAAGTTCCACTTTCAGTAATCGGACTTCCACTAATTGAAAATAAAGCATTACCAGTTGCAGAAACAGAAGTTACAGTTCCTATACCTAACTGCTCTAATGGGTTATTTCCTTGTCCCTTATTTGTTATTAACTTAGTTACGAAATTATTAACAAGTTGTGTTGTTTGAGTTACAACTTCTTGCGTTCTAGTTTCTATTTCCTTAACAGATGCTTCAGATATCTTTCTTGTTTTAGCATTTACGTATTCATATATCCTTAGAAAAGCAATATATAAAATTTTATCAACTTCTGGATCTACTCTACCACGTAATTGTGGAAGATAATCCTTTACTTCGTCAAATAATTCATTCTTTGGCATATTAATTATGCAAAGTTGAGAATAATTCTAGCAGTTCCAGCAGTTACTATTCCAGCCTCTGTAGATCCATCTACTATTCTAATCCATTTGTCCATAGTAGAAATATTATTACTTCTTAAAGGACTTTCAAAAGGTTGCTTTTCTTCTTTAAGTAATCTATATGCAATATCGAAATCCACTGGATCAGTTGATATATCAACTCTAGTTCCATCAGCATTTGATTCTGGAGAAATAATCTCTAATTTCTGACAAACTGTAGGAAAATTAGGCTTATCATCAGCAAGTAAAGCTGCTGCAATTAAGGTAGAAAGTTTAGTCCAATCTGCTAAAGCAACTGTTACATTTTTAGTGCTCATTATATAGTAGCTCCTGTCTGCGAATCTCTATCACCAAATGGTTTAAGTGGCGAATAAAAGCTTGGCATATTGTATTGCCTAATCCAAACTTCTAAGTCATTCATATAAATACGAAAATCTTCCTCTGCTTCTATTCTATATTTTAATAATTTTCCCTTTCTTGCCCTTACGAAAAAGAACTGCTTCCTTTTATCTCCATTAGTATCTTCAAGTTCATATTCTTCTATAGCGTCATCGTAAAATATTTTTAAAGTAGCTAAAGAAGTTGTTCTAGCCACAATTCCAATTCGTTCAATCACCTTAAACCCAGGAATTCCATGTGATGTTTCTTGAGTTTCCCAAACTTTTCCTAATTCAGGCTCAACATCAAATTTATACTCACTCTGATAATGTACCCATTCTGTATTATCATCAGAAGTTCTTATAATTCTATGAGAAATCCACGGAGTTTCAAATGGATATGATTTAGTAGATTTGCCAATGTGATTAATAACTATAGTAGCTCGGACATTTCCATCTTCATCTTTAAATATAAGTTCTTTATCAACTCCAAAAGTATCAGCATCTATAACAACACCTTGCCAGAACTTATCACCAAAAACACCAGCATCTTCTACATCAGAGAATCTATCATTGGTTTGATCTGCTCTTGGTAGAAAATAAAACTGTTGCTCATATAATCTAACATTGCTAGCAAGCGTCCATTCTGTTCTACAGCTTATATTTCTTCCTAATCTTCCATCCCCACTGTTGATAACCTTAGCAATTTTTTCTCTTCTCAAAGATCCAATTGGAAGATTGGCAGGAATTTCGCCAGCTAATCCATTATCGTAGAATATAGAATAATCTAATCCACCAATTCCTAAATTAACATCAAACACAATTTCATCATATAACTTTAAAATTCTAGAATCTCCCTGATCAGCAGAGAAAGGAACTATTATTGATTTAATATCATTTTCTCTTGCAGTTAGTCCATCTGAGAATTTTCCAACCCCACTCTCAATTCCTACTAAAACATCAGATGAAGATTCTATTTCTTCAGTATAAACAACGTTCATTTTATCATCTGCATAAGTATCATAAGAAATCCAATCATTCATCTTCTCATCATAAACTAAACAGATATGATTGCCTGATAAATCTATAAATCTAAAGAATAAATAGTCTCTTATATGAAAAAATCTAATTGCTTCTGGAATAGAAAAATCTGGTGGCTGAATAACAATTCCATCAGTCCCTGTTGATATGCCAACTGGTAAAGGATCAACACCATTATGAGGAAATAAATTATATAAACTTCCATTAGTAATATATTGAGGAATTCCAGTTCCAGCAGATTTTACAATTCCATCAGCATTATCTGTTAAATAATAAATTGCATCTCTTCCTACACAAATTGACCATCTACTAAATACTCCCCTAGAACCAGCATTTTCTCTAGCAATAAAGCCAAGAGCACCAGACTGAAAAGTTGGAATTAACATGAAGCTGCGCTTATTAGAAAATAAAAATCCATATCCATCATACATAACTCCAGTTAGTAAAACTTCACTAGGAGAAGTTATTTCTAGAAAGTTAATATCACTTTGTGTATCAGGAGAATTTCCATCTAACCAATAAACTGTGCCAGCAGCTTTCTTATTTCCAACTCCAAATATGAATAGTCCTGAATTACCTTCTCCAAATGGGCCAAATATAATTGGTAAAGGTTGACCTGTCAATAAGGGAGCTTTAATTTCAAAGTTTACATTAGATAAGCTTCCCATATCTTTTTCAAGTTCAACATGAGAAACATCTGTGGGATTCGTATAGAATCTATTTAATATTCCATCAATTAAAATTTGCACTCCACGAGGATATGAAATATTCAATTGATCTCCACTGATCCAAGTAAACTTAGTTCCAATAACGCTACAAATTCCTAATTTTGGCGTATCTAAAAAAGCAAATGGTTTATAAAAATCAAATACTTCTTCATCTCCAATTTGATCTCCTTTTAATCTTCTTCCAGCAGGTTCATTTAGTGCAGCTACAAAATCAGATACAGTATCTATAAATGAAGATCCATCGTTTTTTACAGTTCCAATAATTCTATAATCTTTTAAAGATCCACCAAATCGCGCAATATCTATTACAAAATCTGTAGAGAAATCAGTATTTGCATCAACTGGAGTTAGTGCTATAGAATTTCTAGAGGTAGAAATTGCTTCTCTTAAAGGAGGACTCCAATTGGAAATAGCTTTTGTTCGCGGATCTCTTACTCGCCATATATAATTGTATGGAATTAAACTGGAAGTTCCTCTAGTAGATTCTAAATCACTTCCACCACCTACCCAAATTGAGTCTAATCCAACATCAATTGCTGCTGCACAATTAATAGATAAACGAATAGCTTTAATATCTTTCTTTGTCCTAGAAGCATCAGTTCCTACACGTTTTAAATCTCCTAATTTAATATAAAGTTCAATCCACTGTTGTTCACCTAAGCCTGTTTGACCAATAGGAGAAGTCGTATCTAAATAATCAACAATTGGATCTAGTCCTAAATCTTGTCTAGTGCTAAATCCGCCAGATGATTCTTGATCTCCTAATCTTAATAGTTTATTAATAAGTTCTTCTCTTTGTACAGTTTGTTGAATTGCAGAAAGTGTAGAGGTTTCCTGTGCTGCCGAACTTGTAAAATAATTAGGGGTTATTGGGTAATAAAAATAATTATTAAAAGGAACTGCTGAATCACAATCTAACTGAATCTGAATTTCTGTTAATACAGCAGGATTACTCACTTTTAATGAACAGTGTAAATAATCTGTATTCTTTAAAGGTTGTCCATCAGCATTTGTTAGATCAACATCGATCGTGTTAGTTATAGCTGAAATTCCTGCTGCTCCTACAGAAGTAATTAATCCTTCTGCAAATATAGTATCAGCAGCAGCATAAGTTCCAACTGTTGCAAATACTCTCAAAGAAGCTGCACCTACTACCGTATTTCCAACTGCAAATGTGCCAACTGTAGAAACTCTAACTGATGGAAGATTATTTATATTTCTAGTAACTTCTTGCACTCTCACATATTCTGTTCCATTTAATAATAAGATAGAGTTTCTTCTAAGAGAAACGTCAGAAGTTGATAGGACGATAGTGCATAATCCACTAGTTCCACTATCGTAACTTATAGATTCAATAGTAGCAACTCCACTTAATAAACTAGCTGGAATAATTTCCTCTACAATAAGCTCATCGCTTCCATCAATTATAACAATTGCACCAGTTTGTAAAGTTGGTGGAACATCAGTAACTACAGAGGCGAAACAAGGAGCAACATCGTCATATAAGATTGCAGTTATAGTATCATCTATTCTATCTTCAACAATTGGAGTTGCTGCGCTGCCAATTAAATCATCCCAATCAGCAACATCTGCTGTTGTTATATTGTCTATTATTTTCCTAAATGGTTTGGAAATAGCAAATGAAAGTGCTTTTGTCGGCGCATTAATTCCTATATCTGATAGAATATTACTAACAGAAATCTTACACATCTTCAGACTATCAGCAATATAAGCATAAGCTTCTGTAGCCTCTTCTGGACGAAAATCGACAATGCTTAAAGGATCATTAGAAAATCCGCCAACTTTTTGATTTAATGGATCTCCACTCCCTGTATATATTTCTGTATCAACTCCAATAATTCTATTAATTTCTCCAGTTATCTTGTTTACAATAGTTTTAATGGTATGAGGAACTTGAGGCAACGCTGGATTTAAACTTAGAAATGGAAAAACCTTTGGTCTAGACTTAAATTCACCCTCTACGTCAACACGGATATTTTGCAGAAATCTAAACTTGTTCTGTGGCACTAAGTCAGAAACCACTCCAAGTACCATTCCTGAACATAGCATTTTTTGTGAGTGATATTTGTGATCTGCCATTACACAACCATTTCTTCTTTAACCCTAATAGAATTATCTTCCTCTTGTCTTTTTGTTCGTTTAAACATAGTTTCTACTGAATATCCATTCTTCATAAGTCTAAGATTGTTTTTAATTCCTGTTCTTATAAAATTATTTCTCTCGTCGGTTGTTATTTGTACTGCTTCAGCGCCATTTTTTATACTCGCCAAGTGAATACAATAATCTAATAATGGCTCTATATATTCCATCTTAACATCTATGAAATCATCATCATCAATTGGGATATAAGCATTAGTAACTGCAAACATTAATATTGAGTAAATATCATCGGGAATACAATTAACTGCAAATAAGTTATATCCAGCAGATAGTAATAAAGATGGTTGATCTATATTATTTTGCCATCCATATTGATTGTTATCAGCGCTTACTATAGAATCTATAAGTAATGGAAGCCCATTTAATTTAGCTTCTAATACTGAAGTATAATTCTTACCAACAATTAATCCCTCACTCCATCTTTCTTCACAATAAGCAGACATTGAAGGATTGTAAGCAATTCCATCTTTTGAATAAATATCTGCCAAAACTCCCCATTTTATATAAGAAACTAAGTTATCAGGAATTCCTATTTTAGTATCTAAAGCTAGTGTTGTAGTAGAAGGAATTCCATTTACTGATATAATCTCTAACTTGCCAAGATTCGCTGGAAGTGGATAGATTTTTATAGTATTTAAATTACCAAGAACTGCTGTATAAAATTCAGGAACTTCTACAGTTTCATTAAATGCATTTCTATTAAAATATCCTACATTACTTTCATCTTCTCTACCTAATGGAAATATTTCATCAGGATTTGTAAGTTCATCTAGATTAACATAAGCTGCTCTTACTACATCTAACACTTCGTCGTCTATTACTACTTTATTATCATTAGGAGGATTCATATTGAATAACTTCTTACTCAATATAAGACCTGTTTGAAATTGAAATTGATTCACGCGATTACGAGCAAATTTTAATATTTCATCTAAACTTGTAATTTCACTTATTGGACTTCCTGTGCCAATACTTTCTATTAGATGAAAATTAATACAATCTAGAATAAATTGATAATCTAAATTGAATGAGGTTAGCTCTTGCTCAGCAAACAAATCAGTTGTTATATCATAAAAACTCTGTCCAGCAATTGTTTTAATTTCTATTTGATTTCTCCAAATATGCCCAATTGCGCCAAATGTATGCAGAGCTTCCTTTAGTAATAAATTGGCTTCATCATCAGTCCAAAATCTTTTAGATAAATCTCCAACTCTTTTAAAGAACTGATCCTTAAAAGCTGCCCTAGTTGTATGTTGGAATTTTGGAGAGGTCATTAGTTACACACAGGATCTGTATTCCAATTACATTGACTTATACTTCCTAACCAACTTCCACTTATTGTACCAGAGATAGCTCTATCTAATCTATCCTTATCATATCCCATATCAGTTCCATCACTTGCTGCATTTTTCCCAGGACTTGTAGCTCTTAGTTTGAAGTTTCCACCAGAAAATCCATTGTTAAAATCAACAAACTGAATATCTGTTGCTGATGAAACATAAGTATTATCAGTTGGATAGTTTGTAGAACTTCCATTAATTAAATTCTTACTCCAAGTTCTAGTTGCACTATCAGTAGCAACATTTAAAGAAGCTGTTCCTTCAGCAGTTCCATCAGCTTTTATGCCGAATATATTATATGTAAGAATATTATTTCTAAATATAAATCCATTTCCTAAAGAAGTTCCTGTTGCTGGAGTATCAAATAGGTGTATTACTCTATTTCCACCACGAGAATTAACAAATGTACAATGCTCTATTGAAAAATCATCTGGATAATGTTTTACTCCGCCTTGATATGATGTTAAAATAAGTGACATATTTCCACTGGAAGGATTTCCACTATCTTCATTATTAAATGTAATTCCATCTATTTCAAATAAATCATATAGAAAAGATATTCTTCTAGTATGATCAGTAGATTCTTCTAGTGTATTATTAGAACCATTAATTACTATTCCTGCACCAACATTTCTAAATCTAGATAGGTAAACTAAAATATCCTTAGCAATTACAATTGGATTAGGATCATCATTAGATGTTTTAAAACTAATAGTTCCACCAGTTTGTTCAGATTCCCACCAAGGACCAAAATTACAGGCAAATATTAAAACTGCTTCACCTTTTTTTATTTCAAAATTATTCTTAGTGACCCAATCTTTACCATCCCAAGAAGGATCATTAGATTTCCACTTTAATAACCATGGAAAGTCTGAATATCTAAATTCTAAATCAGAAGTCGCATAACCAGTTATTGTTTGATCAACACCACCAGATAAAACATTTTCTCCAGCACCATTTACATAACAATTCCAAACTAATAATTGCTTAGCAGTTCCAATTAAGATTGCTTGAGAATCTCCGTTTGTATCTTGAAATCTTTCTATAGTTGAATCAATAAATACAGTTTTTTCTGCATTTACATAAATACCTCTTTTTGTATTCTTAAGATCAATTCCATGAATCCAACATCTATCAAATCTAAAATTAGAAGGAAGTTGAGATTGAGAAGTTTCTGCTGCTGTTCCAAGCATTACTAGTTTAGTTTGACTAGTTCCGCCTGGAGCGTCAGCAATTATAGAGGGATCTATAGTTATTTCGATCCCAGTAAAAATTGTACACCTACTAGCTCCAACGGTTCTAAATACTGCTAATGCTGGATCTGCTATATTATTACTTCTAATTCTAACCAAATTCGCAACATCTGTTGGAGTTACTCTCTTTCCTATTCTTAAGTTATTATAATTAGAGCTTCTTATCTGTATACAGGAATTATCTACCTTTACACCAATAGTAAAATTACCAGATATGACTTGTCCAGCCTCAACATCTATAATTCTGTTTCCACTGGAAGCAATTGCATCATTTATAGCAGTTTGTAACTGATCTAAGGTATAATTTCCACCACTAGTTCTAACTGTTTTAACAGTTGCTCCAGATAAATTCGGCAAATTCGGATCTAATGGAATTGGTAATCTTGGAACTGTAGCAACTGCTTGCGTAGTAAAAGTTCTATCAATATCAGTTGTAGAAGTAGTACTTGCATCTGTACATGTAACTTTATAATGATATAGAGAGTTTGGAACTAACCCATATAAAGTTATAAAGTGCTCATTAAAAAAATGCGTAGGAACAATAATTGTTTGTGCGCCATACGAAGTAGTTAATCCATAAACAACAGAGCAGAAACTAGTTGTATTTGTAGTTAAACTAATACCTGCTGTCACATCAGATACTCTTACTGCGCTTACATTAGTAAGAACTGGTGCAGCCTTAGTATATGTTGTAAATAAAATAATTAAGAAAAAACTAATTAGAACTTCTCGAAGTTTCATACCATGTACTTCCATCCCATACTAAAGTTATTGTATCATCAGCAGAAGTTACAAAATTTCCATTTAGCTTAAGATTAGATCCATCAGTAAAAGTTAAAATTCCATCAAATATTAATGTAACTTCTGTTCCAGCAGAAATTCCACTACCACTTATTGAGGTAATAGTGGTTGTTCCAGTTACATGAAATATCTTTCCAGATATAGAGATAGTAGAAGCTGATGCTACATTAGAGCCACTTCCAATTAGCCCATTTCCGCCAGATGCTACAGAAATTGGACCAGATACTCCAGCTTCTAATATTTCATTCCAAGATGCTCCATTACTTGCACCTACATATAATTTTCCATCTGTAGTGTTTCTATAAAAAGAGTTAGCTACTATAGTTGGTATAGATAATGAAGTTCCAACTATTAATTTAGCAGCATCAAATGTTTTGGCTCCAGTAACAGTTTGAATACCTGCTAATATCATATCTCCACTTCCACCACCACCGCTACCACAAGAAGCAGAGTTTATCCATTTACTTCCATCCCAAATTAAACAATCATTTGTTTGAATAGAGGTTATAGTTGCACCAATTGCAGTTGTTCCATTTCCTGACTTTCCAGTAAAATCAGTTAAATCCGCAATTCCTAATATTTCTTGTAATTGTACTAAAGCAACTTTGCCAGATGAGAGACCAACATATCCATTAGTTGCATTCTTATTTGCAGAATTTTCAGGAGTAAATCCCAAAGCTACCTGTTTATTATTAAAAGTAGACCAATCAGTAGAAGTTAAAAGTCCTCTATTAGATGCAGAAGCGGATGGAAGATTAAATGTATGAGTTGAGCTAGAGCTAGAAATATTAAAGTCACTCCCGCTAGTTCCAATAGTAAAAATTTGTGATGCAGCACTCAGTGTATTTAAGGAAGTAATTCCAGTTGCGCCAGATGCACATGTGTTTGAATTAACCCAATTAGTTCCATTCCACAATATACAATCATTAGTTGTTAGCGAAGTAAAAGTTGCACGAATTGCTGTGTTTCCAGTTCCTGATACTATAGAATAATCAGAAAGATCAGTAATTGCTAAAACTTCTGACATTTGACTGTTAGTAATTTTTCCACTAGATAATCCTACATAGCCATTTGTAGCATTTTTATTAGCTATATTTTCAGGCGTAAATCCTAATACTGGTTGCTTATTATTAAATATAAGCCAATCAGAACTAGAAAGCAATCCTCGATTAACACCACTAGCTGTTGGAATATTAAAAGTATGTGTACTCCCACTAGAGGAAATATTAAAATTACTACCAGATGTTCCAGTAGTAAAAGATTGAATACTAGTAGAAAGTCCATTTAAACTAGCTAATGAACCTCCACCATCTCCACCAAATGAGACTACTGATAAGGTATTAAGTCCAGTGCATACTAGAAATTGATGCGTAGTCATATTATAAAAGATTTCATTTTCCTTACATGCTAGTGGATTAACACTAACTGCAAATATACTTCTGGCTGGAGAACTTTTATTTGGCTGCGCATAATAGGAGTCTATGGTAAATATAGATACGCAAATAAAAAACATAAATAAAATAAATAATTTAAACTTCATAACTAAGCCTCAGCTTCCATTAATCCCAATGTAATCATTCTATCTCGAATAGCAATTATTGCTGCTCTCGCTTCGTCATCTTGATCAGTCACAGCACCGACTGGATCAGCAAGAAAACTTACAGCAGCAGGCATAAAATTAGCTTCAATTGCATCTCCAGCAGAATCTTTTGCAATTAGTTTTGCAGTGTTAGTAGTTGCATTAACTACAATTAATGCTTGATTTGCCAATAAATCACTTGCTTCTTTTGTAGTTTCAGAAGATATATCTAATTCATAAGGCATAATAATTTACTCCATTTACTCAATTAATAACTAAAAATCCAAAGCTCGTTTCGGCTGTGCAACCAGCAGTTAAATTTATTGTAAAACTCCCTGAAGCTGGAACTGCATTTTTAAATGCACACGTAGAATCATTAGTTCTAGGAGAAACATAAATGGTGGAAGAAGTAGTAACTAAACTATTAGTTACAGTAACAGTTGTTCCAGCAGCAGCAACATTCACTGTTCCAGCAGCTTTGTTAATTGTTTGGTCTCCTGTAGTTCCACCAGTAGTTATTGTTTGATCTAATATTGGTAATCCACCAATATTCATTGCAAATTTATTAGTTCCGCCTACTTGCCATTCAAATAATGTAGAAGCAGCAGCACTTGCTGTATTTGTTACATTAGATGTAAAATTATGCATTGTTACACCAGTAGCATTCCATACTCTTGCATGAGTAATAAAAGGCTCACTAGCAGTTGCATCATTTACATTACTAAAGTCAAGCTGCTTATACATAAACAACTGACCAATTCTGTGTCCACTATCTCCTATATTAAATCCACCATTTGAACCAGTTGGAGTAAAATGTCCAGTAGTTCCTATAGACCATCTATTGCTACCATTTGTATAGAAGATAATAGGATTGCCGCCAATTGCTAATTCAGCAGTTCCAACAGTTCCAGCTTGATTATCTACGTAAATTCCATAATTAGATCCATCCCAACCTAAATGTAATCTTTCAAAACTGGATACATTATTGAAAACTCTATAGATATTAAACTGTTGTCCACTTGCTCCATTTCTTTGCGCAACTACATTAGCACTTTCTCGAATTAGTGGCCCACCATTAAATGAGTTACTATCATTAAATTGATACTGTCCATTAGAGCCTCCTGGTCTACTTTTACCATTTCCAGCATTTTGAAAAGCAATATCAGGAGTCATTAAAGTCATTGCATAAGTTCCAGCACCTACGTTTGTAGTTAAAACTCTTCCATAAGCAGCTTTATCATTTGGAAAAGAGCTTCCATTATCGTGACATTTTCCAGCAGAAGTTGCTGAAATTACCACATAATTGCCAGCAGTTGTACTTCCATCAAATTGACAATTTACTTGTCCAGCAATTGCTATAGTTGCATCTCCCGTTGTTCCACAACCAGAAGTACAAACTCCAATAGCATTTTCTGTATCTGTAGTTTCTGCATTTCTAACTGTAGATGGCGCCCCTGTTAATTTTGCTAATAATCCAGTAGTTGTTCCTACAGAAGAAGCATTAGCTACTGTCATGTTAATGTTGCCAGAACCTAATCCTCCAGCAGATATAGCCATGCATTTATATCTTTTATTAATTGTATCAATAACAAGTACTTGTCCATCAGTACATGAATCTGATTGAGCAAACGCTTCTGCTGTCAGATTGTTATCTAAACAAAGAAATAAGAATAATGAATAAATAATTATTCCAATAGCAAAAATTGACAAAGATTTAATTTTCATTTTATTTAATTAGTTACTAAAAAGTTAACTCTAGTTTCATCGGTAGCAGCAGCATTAGAAAAAATAGTGAAGATTCCAGATCCAGCAACACATTGAGCAGATTTGAAAGTTGTATCATTGGCACCAACTGTACAATGAACAATTGAACCAGTAGTTACTAAAGAATTTGTAACAACTAAAGAAGTTGCTCCAGCAGCAAAATTTACAGAACCAGAACTTTTATTAATGGTTTGTTCACCAGTTGTCCCACTACCTGTTATAGTTTTAGTTAATTGTAAATCTCCACCTAAGCTTAAAACATCGCTAAATCTAACTCTTCCAACTCCAGTTTTAATTGCCCAATTATTTGTACCACCACTGATATCTTGCACTTCTATTCCATAATTATTAGTAACAGTTGCTCCACCAGATATATTACCACTAACTAATAAGCTCCACATATTAGTAACAGTGATAGCTCCACTTGCTGAAGCACTCGTTACTACTGCATAAACTGCTGAACTATTCTTAGCTGCACTAGCATCAAAGTCTCCGCCAACAACATCCCCAATGGGAACTAAGTCACCACCATTTAATGATAAAGCTCTAACCTTCAATGCTCTTACTTGCCCATCATCATCTCCTAAGTTAGTTTCTGCTTGAATAGAAACTGCTGGATTACCAGTAGTAAAATCTCCACTTGTTCCATAAACTTGAAATATTCCAGTAGCAACAATTCCGGATCTTCCAATATTTAACAATGGACTTGGGAGTTCACTCGGATCTATGTTAATTGGATTTGTTCCATCATCACTAATTCTACTTGCAACTAAATTAGTTCCATCAGATTTAGGAATTACATTATTTCCAGCAGCATTAGTTATTCCACTAGAAATAGTAGCCCAACTAGAAACAGTTCCATTTGTAGTTAAAAACTTTCCACTATTGCTAGTTTGAGTTGGTAATATTGAATTAACATCTCCAGCAGTTCCTATAGATAAAATTCCAGTCGTAGTTGTATTTTTTAAAATTCCAGTTGCTAAACTAGCAAGGGCTTGTTCATTAGTTAAAGTTGCATTTGCTGTTTGAGTTATATAAGTAGCATTTACTGGTGCGAAACTACCTGAGCTTCCAGTTGTCAATTCTACATATCCAGAATTTTTACAAATATGTAGAGTATGAGCAGTCATATTATAACCAATTTCATTTTCCTGACAACTACTTGGAGTTGATGAAAATGGTCGAATTCGCCGCGCATAAGGTGAAGTTTGAAAGGCTAATGCAGAAATACTTAATAATATTAAGATAGCAACTATTTTTATTTTCATAATAATTTTTATTCAGATATTGCCTCTGTAATCTTTATTCCATTATCTTCCAAATAAATAATTGCAGAAAGTAAAATCATTGGATTATCTTTAATTCTACCAAGTAAAGTATTACAACGTTCACACAACAATCCTCTAATTTTTCCAGTATTATGACAATGATCAACTGATAATCTTAATCTAATGCTTTGCTCACTGCAAATTGCACAAACTCCACCTTGTTCTTCTTCTAACTTTCTATAACGCTTAATTGTCAATCCATATCGTCGCCATAGATGTCCTTCCCATTTTTGATCTGGTGTCAATGAGGCATATTTTATTTTCTTAACTTTCCTTATATAATTTCTATTAACCGCTCTCCAGTTCCTAGCAATCTCAGCTTAACATTCTTTACAATATGAATATCTAGCTCCATAAACTTCTCTAATGTTACATTTTATGCAAGATTTCATAAGTTTTGATATTTATTTGGGAGCCCAACCTGTATTACCAGTACCAGATTCTTTCACATAAAATGTAGCATTAGCTCCACCATCTGTTCTTCTATAAGTTGAGCCAACATTAGCAGAAAGCACAGTTTCAGGACTTCCACTACCGAAAAAATCACAAACATTCGCTGCATAACAATGAGAAGTTACATTAGTAGATCCTGCTATTGTCACATTTCCACTCTTATCTATTTTAAACTTACTAACTCCACCAACTTGTAAATCCATTAGCAATGATGCAGCATTGCTAGATGTATCTGTTATGTTTGATTTAAATCCAGTAAAAGTAACACAACCAGCACAAGCATCATTCCAAGTTTGAACGTGATCGATCCAAGGTAAATTTGTTGCAAGATCGTTTACATTTACATATTTAATCTGCTTATTCATCCATAACTTATTTACAGCATGTCCAACATCTCCAATACTAAAAGCTCCATTTGAGCCACTTGGAATGAAATCTCTTGCTGTAGTAAATTGCCATCCCTGTCCACCGCCAGAATAAAACGTAATTTTATCTCCACCACCTATATTTAATTCTGGTGCTACTAAGTTTCCAGAATTATTAATTAATGCAAGATTACAATTCGTACTATTGCAATTCATTGACAATCCATGCCAACTAGAGCTAGATGTATATTCTCTTGCAACTACAAAAATCTGAGTTGAACCCGGACCTGATCCTAAAGTTGATCTTAAAATTGCAGTATTTGCATCTTCGCGCCATAATGGAGAATCTAAAAATGTAGTTGCATTTGATCTATAAGGAAATCTATTATCAGTAGGATTAATTAAAGTCCCACCACCACAAGTAGGACAAGATAGAGTAGTAGTTCCAACTCCTTGTGAAATTACAATTGGAGAAGTTGCAGATAGTGTTATGAAAGATGGTGCGGCTGAACTGCCAGTGTTATTACCAAAATAAGTATTGGCCGCTACATTTGACAAATTAAAAGTTAAAGCTGGAGTTGTTGTAGAATTTGCTACAGAAGTTGTAAATAATGGAGATAAATTTCCAGCAGAAAAGTCAGTGACAGTTCCACTACTTCCGCCACCACTAACAGTAGCCCAACTTAAAATTCCATTTCCATCTGTTTGTAGGACTTGATTAGAGGTTCCATCATCTACTGGTAATGTTAAAGTATAAGTACCTGCAATACTAGCTGGTTGAATTGTGATTCTTCCAGAAGTTGAACCAGTGAATTGCAAATTTCCAGAATCTATTATTACATTATCATCAAATGTTTTATTTCCATTAAAGCTCTGATCTAGTATAGTAACAGCGCCTCTATTTAATAAACTTGCATCTGGTAGATTATAAGTTACAGTAGATCCAACTTGAGAAACATTAAAATCAGTTCCACTTGTTCCTACATTAAAAGTTAAAGCATTATCAGAAAATGAGGAACAAATAAAAATATCACCATAACTATAAGGTGAAGTTATTCCAGTTCCACTAAATTTAATATCGTACTTTCCACAATCTACATAGAAATAGTAAAAAGAATCTGTATCAGCAGTAAATGGATTTGCTTTTATTACAAGGCCATCCCTATCCACCCATAAACTTGCAAGTGTTAATGTACCAGCTTCGTAAACAGTCACAGTAGCTTGCGGATAAGTTTCCATTAACTTATATTGAGTAGAAGGAGAAGTCTTTACAACTCTTGCACCCTTCTCAACATAATTAAAATACTTGCTCTTAACTACATCAGCTTTTGAACTTCTCAAAATAAAGATGCAGCTAAGAGCAAGAAATAAGAAAAGGAAAGCTACTGTTCTATTTTTCATATTATTTACTTAACTTCAGAAATACTAGTGCGCGATCTACGATAATTATTCTTGCTGGTTTTCATAGTCGTAGAAGTTGCTTGTTTTCCTTCCATTCCAAATCTAGTATTAGAAGCAGAACGGCGAAGTTGATTTACTGTTTCTTTGGCGGTTCCTAAAGAAGTTTCAGCAGTTTTAGTTACTATAGTATTTGCTCCTTTCGATTGAGGATAATTCTCAAAACCAGGACCACCTCCTTTCCCATAAACACCTGGAGCTTGTTTCATTGCTCCACCAGTTATTTCTGAAGCATCTGTTCTTGATCTACGCATTTTATTCATCTTTGCTTTCTCCTACAAAAAATTTCAATTTTATATTGCTACGCCAATTGCGCGCAATACTGGCTCATTATTACTAGCAATTCTAATAACAACACAAACTAAACCACTATGAATTAATATTTCTCCTACTTTAATCATATTCAATCTCCTAAAAATCTATAATTACAACATTAGAAAGTGAATTAAATCCACTTCCTTCATATTCGTTTAAATAAGGCCAATTTCCTATATAAGAATCAAAGTAAGGCATTCTCATGTAATCGCCGAAATAGGCTTTTGGATAGTTTTCTTCATCTAATTTAATTTGCCTTGCTAATAATTTAGGATAAGCACCTTCATCATTGGGGTTCATGCAAAGCGCCATGAGATTCTGAAATCTTCCAGAACTTCCTTTTAATTCAGGATACTTATGTATATTAGCAAGCGCCCATTTATATCCACAATATTCTGCGCGAATTCTTATTAATTCTGGATCTAAAGATTGTGGAATTACATCTTTCTCTTTAACTAATCTAAACCCTTTTCTCTGATAGATAACTTGATAAATTCTCTCAAACTTCGGAACTGGATATAATTCAAACTTTGGAAAATCTTCGTCAGAAGAGGGAGGATTAGGAATCACATGTCGAGGATCGTCAAGATAGCGCCGCGAAGGATCGAAATTATTTAATACATTTAAAGTTGTAGTTAGAATTAATCTTCTATTCAACTTTAAATTTATGAAATACTTCCAAAACTTAAAATCAATTACTTCATCATCGCTTGTGTTTGTAATAAAGGGAGGATTATAGAACTGTTTTACAATTTGATAACTAAGCGCAGTATTAGTTTCATCCCAATAAGGTTGATCTAATGTAAGAGTTACTGCGGTTTCATCTGTAGTATCAAAAGCAATTATATTATATGAGAAAGAATTGCCCGTATTTGCGGAAGCTGAAGCATTTCTAAATTGTCGCTCTATTAAAGGAACATCATTTTCATTAAGAGCAACAATTACTGCTGAAGCTACACTATCTAAAGTAACAATTTCACTATATTTAGTAACACTTGCTGTTCCAGTATTAATAAGCGCTGGAGTTCTAATTATATCTTTCTTAGTTAAAAATCCCCACTCATTAGATTTATAGATATCAGAAAGAGCTTCATTTACTAAATCTCCTAACATAGCTGGAGGAAGAATATCCAAAGCTCCTGCCAACTTCGCTTTTAAATCAGCAAAAGTTAAAGACATATTGCCTCCCCCATCCAGCTATGTACTTGAAAATTAATTAGTTCCTTCTAATACTAGTCCAATTTTAATTGCTGATAAATCAGTATTATCAGCAGGTTGAAGTCCAGTTGCTACGTCTATGAAGAAAACTTTAACATCTGAACTTTTAAAAACTGGATTGCTAGTATTAACTACTGCATATACATTATAAAGCAGAGAACGAGAAAATACATGTATTTCATGTAAATTAACAACATGAGCAATACTTGGAATTGTAACTCCCCCTGCATCATAATCAGTTGGACCATTTAGCACAGCAGCATTCTTTTTGTGGTTTCCATTTACTTGTGGATAACCATTTAAATATCTATTGAGTGTACAAGGTGTAGCCATAAATAATAATCTCCTTTCTTTAGAATTTTATGACTACATTACACCATCATTATAGATTCTATCAGCATTGTCTAGATAGCATTTAACAACAGTACCATCTCCGCCAGTGCCAATTGCTGTTAACATTTTACCAACTCTTAATGCCAATTGAACATTAGTCCAACCAGTTGCATCTGCTAGAACATCCACTGTTGCTAAACTAGAAGCAATTGAAAGAACAATTGGATCATTAATAGCTACTGTTGCTTTTGTAATAGCAGCAGCCATTTTAATTCCAACATCACCATGAACTACAATTGGAATTAAATCGCCCTTAGCATTAGCAGAAGTCATTGTCACTAGAGAAATTCCTGCTAATCGCGCAGTTGCAGTTGCAAGCGGAGTTACAAAGAACTTCTTAGTATCATTCCAAAATAGTGGACGACCTACAACTATATCAGTTAGAGCAACAGTTCCAAAATCAGGTTGCACTCTAACCATTTTTACTACGCACGAATAAATCGTACCTACAGTTGTATTGCTCTGTTTAAGTCCTTGTTTTTCAGAGAGCCTAAACTCCTGACCAAGAAATCCTAAACCTCTCTGATTATGTTTTCCAGCAGCAATATCTAGTACGCCACTAGAATTATATGGATTCTCAATAATTAATTCGTTGAGTTTTTTAGTTCCAAGATATTCAACTAAATCCATGATTTTCTCCCTTTCACTCTAAGTAATTCCTTAGAAGTCCCATGATGTAGCATACTTATTGATCACTTATTCATGGCTAAGAAAATTGTTTATTTCATAGAATTAAAGAACTTCTCCAGTTATTGATTCTAGTTGTTGACCAGCTAAATCAAGTTTCTTCATAAGCTCTATATTTCCCTTTTCTGTAGCTAAGTCTTTTAGCTCATTATGAACTACTTTAAGAGTTTCACGAACAGTAATTAAAACTGTCATATCCCGCTCAACTCTTTCTTTAGTTCCTTCTACTCCCAAATTTTCTACTAATTTCTCAGCTTCAGTCTGAATAGCAGAGGGATTCATTGCATTCTTTTTGGCTTTTGCTTTCTTATCTTCATATTCTGATTTTTTCATTTCTTTCTCCTTAAATCAAATAAATTAAAAGAAGGAGGCAAATTTGGGAGAACCAGAAAGTTGGAGAGGCGCTATTTTGATTTTACTCGACTCTATAATTCTCATTCAGCCCCGATTTTAGAACAAAAATTATAAAGACAGGAGGGAACAGCGCCCCATAAAATTAGCTACCCATACCTAATACTTGTACATGATAGCGTGAACCAATTCCTTCAAAGTTATAGCCAGCTTGAATAAAGCCAACTACTTTATTAGAATCGAATGCTTTTTGAAAACCAGTAAATCCAAACGCAAATTCTGGATCATCTGATAGTCGCATCACGATTCTATTTGTATTAACAATGAAAATAACTTCACCCGGATCTAGAGTTGCAGCATTTCCTACAACTGGAAAATTATTTAGAGCAGTAGTTACCGGGTTCGTAAATGCGGCAGTTTTGTAATTGCCATTACCAAAATTTTCATCATCAGTAAGACCATTTTCAAAGCTTGGCATATGTTCAGATTCCACAACTATTGCATTGTGGAATTTAAATCCATCACCACCCCAAAAAGGATCACGAACATCTTGTGTATATCTATAAGCTGGTTCTAGCTTATTGTATAAATAAGAGTGTCCTGATTTATTTACTAAAATTAGATCAGGTGAATCTGGCCCATGTTTTCCCAACTTAAATGCTTTATCTAAGTTAACAAAATCAATTGGCCCTTTAGTTCCATCTTGATTGCCTACCCAATAAACATTACCAGAAATTTGCCCACGAGCATAAGCTGTTCTATCTGATCCTCCGTAAGTAGGATAAACAACTCCATCCCAACTTGGTAAAGTTGGATGCCCCATCATTTCTGCAAATCCATTAGGTAAACTTTCATCAACTTGTCCAGCGCCCCAAGCTGCAATAGAAACTGCATCGCTTAATGAAGAAAGTCCATTTTCCATATCTTCATCTAAAAGAGAAAATACAGCTTCTGGACCTTTTGCTACTACTTGCAACTCTTCTTTGTATTCGCAAATAGGAACTTCGATATATTTCATATCGAATACAGATTCACCCAATGTTTGCGGTTTACTAATTGTAAAAGTTGCACCGGGACGATAATGCGAAGTTGTTAGAGGACGAAAACGAAAAATTGATTTAGTGAAGGTTCCTCCAGTAAATGGATAAATTCTTTCGCGCATTCGCGCTAGAAATGGATCTTCAGTAAACCAAAAATCGTCAATTAGATCAGGCCAGATTTCATGCCTTGCTACTATATTTACAGGATTATTAGCGTTCATATAATAACTCCAAAGAAGCTCTTAAGGATTAATTATTATTGCCGATTACCTATGAACATTCCTTCATTATCATATTGCTGAGATACTTCATTATATCTTTCAGCAGCATTAGCAGAATGTTCTGTTCGGCGCGTTTCTCGATCAAATCGGCGCAATCTATAATATTCAGGAATTCCCATTTCATTCTTAGGAAGATCCTCTATTTTTTCAATTCTTGAATCAACTTTACCTTCAATTCTTTGTCGATCAAAGATAGGGTGTGGATTCAATTTTTTATCTCTTGCACCAATTGTAACTCCTCTTTCTTTCAACGCTTCTCTTCTACCTCTTTCTTCGGCAGCTAGGAGTTGTGCGTCTAAACTTTCTTTCGCCTTAGTTTGGCGAACTTCATCAAATTTTAGAGTTTCTGCAATTGCTTCAAATGGTTTCTTACCTTTTTCAGCGCCACTTATTACTATATTTCCTAAATTATTTAATTGCTCATCACTTAATTCAATTCCAAGTCTATCAGCTTCCCGCAAAGCTCGAACCATATCAGCTTGAACATGAATTCCGCCAACTGCTACATTTGTCAATCCAGTTTGCATTACATCTGCAAAAGTTTTAGAATCTACAAAATTACTATTTGATGGAGTATTTTGATTTGGCATTTCTTTCTCCTTATTAATAATAGGTTCTTTAGAAGTATTAAGAGTATTAAGCGCAGAAGGATCAGTTAGAAGTTTGTTAACTTCTGCATCTACTTCTGCTAAATCATATCCTTGTGCTTTAAATACTTCTTTAAGCGCTAAAATCTGTCTTTGCGCTTCTGCTTGAACGTCTCCATCAAGATTATTTACTGCACCTTGCAATGATGCCATCTTTGTTAGATTAGTTCTAAGGTCTGTAATTTCCTGTTCTTTTCTACTCTTATAATTATTAAAAGAAGCTTGCGCTAAAACTCCATCGTTTATAGCTTTATCTGCTGCTGATTTTGCGTCTAGTTCTCTTTCAAGTCCCGCTAAGATTGCTGGATCAACCCCAGATTTCATCATTTCATTTAGAACATTACGAGTATTATCACTAATTGGCATTTTTTACTCTTTCTTTTATTTTAGCTAATTAATAAAAGCCTGAGAGAAAAAGTTCAAAGTAGAAAAGTGGCGGCTTGTCTCTTCATATAGCTAGTATGTAGAGGTTCCGCCACTTTCATTTATTTTGCTAGAGGCAGCTCTAAACCAATTTGCAAGTGCATCTTTTACAATTTGTGCTTCTTTATCCGAACCGGGATATGATTCAAATAAATCAGTCACAGAATTGAAAATAGCTCCAAATCTTTTAGTTGCCTTTTCTACTAAACTTTCCATCTGAGGTTGTTCTTGAGAAGGATTAGCTGTTTCATCATTCCTCATTCCCATTGATGAAACTTGGTTATAAATATTGGGAGAAGAAGTTGGAGCACCTAATGCACTTCCTAAGATTCCTTGTGGAGTTGACATTTTTTCTTTCCTTAAGGAAAAAATAGATAAATGAGAATACTAGACCATAATACAGATCTAGATTCTCTGCACATTTCGACATTAGCAAGTTATTTCTAGCTTGTCAAGTTTAATTTTAATTAGAAATTATGTGAGGATTAGTTTGCTACAAATTTCTTCCAAGCAGGAGGTTTTGATGAGAATACTTGGCCAGTTTCAAACTCTGTCAAATAATAAGCATAACATTTCAGTTTATTATAATAGCAATAAGATGCTCTATGATTTCCATCTAATATAAATAATCTTTTATCAGTTCGTCCAATTATAATAGGAAAGCTAATGTCAACATGCCTTAAATGTCTATCATCGTTTCTTAGTCTACTGTTTCTAGTAAGCCGCCAAAGATCACTCCTTGATAATAGTTTCTTTCTTCTAGGCTTATCTTTTATAATCCTTACAGCTTTAACAACTCTAAAATAACCAATATTAGCTAAGTGAAGAACTTGATCTCTTAGAGTAGCATAGCATTTTTTGCACATCATAAGATTATGAACTTGCTAATATAACATCTGGAATTCCATCCCTCATTTTTTGTTCTAAGTGTGGAGGCGCAGAAAATGTTGGCGGTCGCCCAACTTGTGATTGTGAAGAATCAAATCTAGCTGCTAATGCTTCAGCTACTTGTTGTATAATTGGATTATTTACTCCAGTTGCATTATCTTTACCATTTGCACCAACTCCAGCAGCTTGCATAATTTTCTGAACTTCTGCCTGAATGGAAGCTGCATGTTTGGCCTTAGTCAGTTGTTCTTCAAAATATTCATCTCTTCTTTTAGTAAATTGATCGTCACCAATAATCAAATCATACATCATTCTATCAGTAATAGCAGAATTGCCCATTTTTGCCAACTGAAGTGCAGCTAATTTATTCTGTGTAGCTTGACGCTCTTGCACTGAATTTGGAGAAACATACACTGAAAAATTCTTCATATGCTCTCTACGAATAATCCAAGATGGGCGCGGATCATCCTTATAAACTTGTTCAAATTTATTTGGATTAAAATCTACATATTCTGGCTTAATTGCAGTTGGCCCTAGAATTTGTAACCTTTTCTTCAAAGTATAAACCTGATCAGCAAAAGATAGCCAGATTCGACCAAGCATCATAAATGATTTTTCTTGCTCTCTTGCTTGATCCGTAGATAAAACTCCTAATTTGCGCAATAAAGCTTCTTGTGTTTCATCGGATGGAGTTTGCTTTAATTGCGCAGCACTAGCCCAGTCTTGAGTTCCCATTACATAATCTTGCATTGCTTGCAATAACTCAAGAACTTTAAAAGCTTCAGCGCCTATGTTGAAATAATTGTGATCTACTAAAGGAATAATTGCCTTTTGTAAATGTGCAACTGAATATTGAAATCCTTTCCCAATCAATCCTCTTAATCCTAATGATTTTATAACTTGTGCAATATCTTGTGGAATAGAAGAATCAATACCAATAGGCGGATTAATCTTACCAACAACAGAATCTTCCATTGCTTGAAATATATTATTAGCAGAATTCTCAATAGGTATAGAATCCATTGCTACCGGAAATGCGAGGAATTCGCCAGCAACTTTATCAAAATAGAATTGAGCAACTGGAAATGTCCCATCCCCCCATTGTGGTGGGCCATCATATATAACTCCATTTGTGCAAGAAATAATTAATCTACCATTTGGAAATAATCTGCAATCTCTTCTATTGAAATTGCGCATTACTTCTTGTTCATTTTCAAAAACTCCAGTTCCTACTTTATTAATATTTCCTTCGTTATCTACGAAAGAGGGTACTTCGTAATACCAATGACTTCCATGTTCACCCATGCAGATTGTATTACCAGTTTCATTAACTGTATTATCTTTGATAAAAGTATAGTAAATTCGCGCACATGGAAAAGGAGAAGTTACTTCAGAATTTCCTTGTTTCTTTCTACGAAACCAATCAAATAATCCTTTATATACTTTCTTATTACTTTCATAATTTCTCGCCATTCTAGACGGAATTTCCGTATCTGCCTGAATTATTCCAATATGATCTGGAAATTTCTCATGCGCTAATGGCAAGGGCATTTCTACAATTATATCTAATCTATATGCCTTTTGTATATCGTTATCAGGAGGAATATGACCAACTAAAACTGATTTATAATCTAGAAAAGTTGGCATTATTTCTATTTCATCAGTTAATGGATCTCTATCTGGCCACAGAAATACATAACCAGTTCCATGACCACCCGCGTATTGCTGAGCACCTTTTACTACTCTATCTACAAATAGTCTACTCCACCAATCTTTACCTAGAGCGTTTAAATCATCTGCTTGATCTTGACATAATTTATCATCTGGTTTTGTAGTGCGAATTTGCCAGTTTTGGCGAATATCAGATTGATTTGCTATTGCTTCTCTAGTTTGCCTGCGAGTTTTATGAATTCTTAAATTAGATGGACCTTTGAATTCTTTCTTAAAATCATCGCCGTATAAAACAGACATTCCAGTTTCAGCATGGCGAAATGCGCGACAAGATCTTAGAAATGTTTTCTCATTGTTAAGTCCTACTTGAATATATTCTAGTAGTTCATCATGGTATTTTGAACTATTTAAACTATGAAAATCGCCAGCAGAATTAACAATGCAAGGGGGAGCATATGCTTCAGTATATTTATTAGTCATTTAGAAACCCATCTCTTTAAAGAATTCTTGTTTAGAAATTTCTAGTAGTGCAATAACTTCACTAATTGACATTCCTGCTATATACCAGTTTATTTTATATTTTCCATCTCTACGATCTAATAGTATTACTAAACTATCAGAAGGATCTCTATTCTTCTCACTTATATCTTTTAAAGCATCCTCTAAAGCATCAGATGGCGACCAAGCGCACGAATTTTGTGCTTTCTCGCTTATTTTAACAAGCTTTGGCTTAGAATTTTCCATTCTTATCCTTTATCTAAATTACTCTTATTTTGATGATTCACATCTAACCTCATCTCACTTCTCTTAGCAGGAACCTTCTTATTTCTAGTTCTCTCCATAGCTTTTTTCAATAAATCCTCAGCTACAGTAGGATTATCTGCTTTTGAAGTAATAGAAGACATTTTAGCTTTTAAATCATCGTGGCGCTGTTTTCGTGCATAATCAACAGCAAATTTTCTTTCTTCTGTTTTATATTCATCTTCTATTCTTTGTTTCTGAGTTTCTTCTTTTTCAAATCTACTTCGTTCGTATGGAGTTTTTAATTCTTCTTTTATAAATCCTTTAGGAGCTTTTTGTCCTTCAAAAAGTGCAACTTCTGTTTCACCTGTTCTTGGATTTTTAAATATGACTGTAGGCTTTCCATGAGAAGGCCAATTTGTTTTGGATGGAATTTTTTCAGATCTGCATTGGCACTTGTTACAAGTTGCAGTTTTTATATCTGCATCTCTAAGTGGCAGTATTTCTTCTTGAATATATTTACAATCTTCATTAGTACATTCAAATTCATAAATTGGCATAATTAAATTCTCACTGCTTTTTCACCATTTCTAATTCTTGTTTCTGATTTACTATTATCAGTTTTCGTATAACTAGCTAAGTTTCCTGCTAATCCTTCACATTTTCCACACTCTATAATCCCCAAAGTAGTTTGCCCG